>JACCDN010909785.1_pt1 | contig 36360 bp, 31 predicted proteins | sample 7441691 | NCBI WGS metagenome assembly JACCDN01 (sample SAMN15323439, study PRJNA562643) | freshwater metagenome | isolation source: river surface water | place: USA:Blue River Watershed | collected 2017-08-16
CAAGCCATTCCTTATGCCTGTTGAAGACGTTTTCACCATCACTGGTCGTGGAACCGTTCTTACTGGCAAGGTAGAGCGTGGTCAGGTTAACGTGAACGACGAAGTTGAAATCGTTGGTATCCGCGACAAGCAGAAGACCACCGTTACCGGAATCGAAATGTTCCGCAAGCTTCTCGACTACGCAGAGGCCGGCGAGAACGTAGGTCTATTGCTTCGTGGAACCAAGCGTGAAGACGTAGAGCGTGGCCAGGTTGTTGTTAAGCCTGGTTCGATCACTCCTCACACCGGTTTTGACGCAAACGTCTACATCCTTTCAAAGGATGAGGGTGGCCGTCACAACCCGTTCTACTCGAACTACCGTCCACAGTTCTACTTCCGTACCACTGACGTAACTGGTGTTATCACCCTGCCAGCAGGTACTGAAATGGTTATGCCTGGCGACACCACCGAAATGGCAGTTGAGCTAATCCAGCCAATCGCTATGGAAGAGGGTCTACGTTTCGCTATCCGTGAGGGTGGCCGTACCGTAGGTGCCGGAACCGTTACCAAGATCACCAAGTAATTTCGGTTACTGAAAAAACCCTCGGCTTCGGCCGAGGGTTTTTTGCTTTAATGGGGCAATCGCTTGAAAGGGCAAAGCATGTCACCGTCGCCAATTTTTGCCAACGCACCATTCACTTTCGAAGAAATGAGCGCTTCTCGATCCGCCGAAGAACAAATGACCATGTCTCGCTACCAGGTTTCAGCCGATGTTTCAGTTGAGGAGCAATCGGTAGCTTCATTCGATGGTTACCAGGTGCCGATCCGAATTTATCGGCAAGAATCTGTGTCTGCTGAAAGCCCACTTCTGATTTGGATGCACGGCGGTGCTTTTATGGGTGGCGGCCTTGACATGCCTGAAGCTCAAGTTACCGCATTTGAAATTGCCCACCGTGCGCGAGCAACTGTGGTTTCAATCGATTACCGACTTTGCACTGATGAAATCAAATTCCCCACACCACAGCGAGATGCCTTGGCGGTTGCGCTTTGGGCACTATCTGCAGAAAGCGGTCTAACCTACGACCCCGATCAAATCTTTTTGGGTGGTGGCAGTGCCGGTGCTTGTTTAGCTGGGTCGCTGGTGCTGATGCTGCGCGATCGTGGAGTTTCAGTTGCCGGAGTGTTGCCAATTTATGCAGTCGGTCACTTCGAAGAATTGCCGCCATCAGCAGAATTGGCTGCGCACTGTGAAGCTCACTTCGGTAAACCGCAAACCCTATTGATTGGGCACAACGCCTGGCTGATGCCAGATGCTAATGTTTGTGAAGGTTTCCACCCTTGGCCTGGCGAGGCTGACGATTACTCTGCGTTGCCACCCCATTTGTTCATTCACGCCGACTTCGACATTTTGCGTTCAACGGGGGAACCATGGGCTGCAACGCTGCGTGAAGCCGGTGTTTCCGTCGATGAGATTGTTGAAACTGGAAGCCGCCACGGTTTCCTAAATGACCTTCCCGAAGAGAATCCGATGCAAAACCTTGCGCTCGATCGTATGGCTGCATTTTTAGGGGCGAAATAGACGATGTCTAGTTTTATTCGCGCCCTAGAAAACCCGAACGAGAGTGCCAAACCACGGGTCTGGTGGCACTGGATGAACGGCAATATCGACAGTGCCGGTATTTCAAAAGATCTTAATTGGATGCAGCGAATCGGCATCGGCGGGGTTCAAATTTTTGAAGGCGGAATGGGTGCACCTCAGGTCGTAGAGCAGCGGGTTGTCTACCGCAGTGAAGAGTGGTACGAACTATTCAGCCAGGCACTTCGCCAAGCCAAGTCCAAAAACATTGAGGTATCAATTGCGTCATCTGCGGGCTGGAGCGTTATGGGCGCTGAGTGGGTTCGCCCCGAAGACGCGATGAAAAAACTGGTATGGTCGGAGACAGTCATTTCGGGCTCGGGGGCAACCCAGCTCACTGAACTGCCCAGCTGCGAGGGCCCTTTTCAGGATGCACCGGTTTGGGGAAGACCTCAAAAACACAACTGGGCTCGAGATTTCAAGATTTTAGCCGTCGAAGAAAGTCCCAAATTTCACCCTCTTAAACCAACTCAGATTACATTTAGCCGCGAGGCCACCGGAGACTTAAATTGCCTGTTTGATGGCAGTTTTGCCTCGTGGGTGTCTTTAGAAAAAGACGTGGAAATCAGTGATTCGGTGTGGTGTGCCTATGAGTTTGCAGAACCCGTATTTGTTGGCAGTGCCACAGTCGGAGTCTCAGGACCCAACGGCTTTGGTGCACCTGAGCTACCAGACGCATTTTTAGAATTTAGTTTCGACGGCATCAACTTTGAGTCTCTTGCAACCTTTCCCATGATGAAGAGCATGGGGCAGCTGGGTGAAATCGCAGCCAAAACAATTTCGTTTGAGCCGGTAACCGCACGTTATTTTCGGCTTCGTTTGGCAACCATTCCGATGGCAGACGCACTTCCGCCTTTTATGCAGGGTGTGTCGCCGCTTCCTTTCAAACCCAAAGACTTTGACAAATTTCTCATTTCTGAATTTGCTCTCTTCACCGGCGGTAGGGTTCATGCATTTGAATTCAAGGCAGGGTTCTCTATCGCTCAAAATTACTTTGAGCTAGAGGCGCCAATACCAGGAGAGGCCGCTATTGAGCCAACCTCGATCATCGATCTAACCAAGAATTTCGACTCAAGCACCGGTGCACTAAATTTCGATTGCGCGGGCAAAACCTATCGGGTATTCAGAATTGGCTATTCACTCACCGGTCATGAAAACGGCCCAGCACCGGCTGAAGCCACCGGTCTTGAAATCGACAAACTCGACAAAAAGCGTATTGCCGAATACCTAGAAAACTTTTATCAACCGCTCCTGGAATCGCTTGAAGCCCGCGGTTTTGATAGCAGCTTTATCGGAGGAATTCTCAGTGACAGCATTGAGTCGCGTGCTCAAAATTTCAGCGAGAGTTTGCCCGAAGAATTTGAAAGTCGCCGCGGCTATTCGATGTTGCCTTGGCTACTGGCGATGACCGGCTGGGTTGTCGATTCGGTTCAATCTTCCGATCGTTTTCTGTACGACCTAAGGCTCACCATTTCAGAATTGGTTGCCGAATGCATGTATCGTTTGATTTCCGAGTTTGCGCATGGCAAATCCGCGCGCTACTACTCAGAGGCGCTGGAGTCTCATCGCCCTCAACTGGGGGATGACCTGCAAATGCGCTCGTATGCGGATGTTCCGATGGGTGCAATGTGGACTTGGCCTGATTGCGGTGCGCCCATGCAGACTTACATCGCAGATTTGAAAGGCGCCTCATCGGTTGCCCATGTCTACGGCAAAACTCACACCGGCTGCGAATCTTTCAGCACATTCGCTAGGCCTTTTGTCTACTCACCAAGCACACTGAAGCCGGTGGCTGATCTTGAGTTGGCACTTGGAGTCACTGTTTTCAACATCCATTCTTCGCCTCATCAGCCAGATGAAGTTGCTGGCCCCGGTGTGACCCTGGCGCCAACCCTCGGCCAAGTTTTCACCAGAAATGAAACCTGGTCTGAGAGCGCAAAACCTTGGGTTGACTATCTAACCCGGTCGTGCGCTGCACTCAACATCGGTAGCCCAGTGGCCCAACTTCTGTATTTCATCGGGGAAGAGGCTCCGGTCACCGCAATTTGGGGTGACCGTGAATTCGAAGTTCCTTCTGGTTATGACTTTGATTTAGTTTCGAAACCCGGTCTTCTCACTCAAATTTCGGCGACTGACGGCAAGCTCGTGAGTGCTCAGGGAAGTTATGATCTTCTATACCTCGGCGGCAATTCAGAGAAATTGACGCTTGAGACTGTTCGAAAACTGCTCGAGCTAGCCGCATCAGGCATCCCGATTTTTGGACCAATACCCAACAGTTCACCGAGCCTGTGTGACGACCAAGACGAGTTTCGGAGCTTGGTTGAAGAGCTCGCAGCTAGTAACAATTTTTATTCGGTAACTACAGAGGCCGCTGCCCTTGAGCTGGCTGAACAGCTAGGCATCACCCGATTTGACTGGCGCTTCAGGGTTGGCGATAAAGAACTCGATGCTTCGTACACTCCAAGAGCTGACATTAGATGCATCCATCGAGCTGATTCTGATGCAGACCTCTATTTTGTTTCAAATACTGCAATGGAAAACCTCGAGCTATCGGCAACTTTTTCTGCCCAACGCAACCATGCATACCTAATTGATGCGGCCTCGCCTGAAAAAATCTTCGAGCTCGAAGAGTCAAATGACGAATTCCAAATCAAACTCGGGCCCTACGCTTCAGTCTTTGTGCTGCTTTCTGATTCACCGGTCGAGCATGCATCAACCATGCCAGTGAACCGGTCGGAAGATGTGATCAGCAGCTGGGTTGCAAAATTCGATAATTTGGAGATCGAATCTGGTGCGACGTTCGACTGGTCAACTTCATCCGTTGAATCCATTCGCTACCACTCGGGCAGCGCGAAATTCAAAACTTCGATCCAGCTCGAGCAGGCGCATGAAGCAAAGTATGCATTGGGTTTCGATGACTTTTCCGCAGTAATTGACGTCTTTGTGAATAACAACTTCGCTGGCACAGTCTGGGCTTTCGGCCAGGAAATCGACATCAGCGATTACGTGCGCCCAGGTCAAAATTACGTTGAGTTGGTTGTGAAGAACAACTGGCGTAACCGGCTCATTGGAGACCAATACGGCAAAACAAGACTCGCAAGCTCGGTGCCTACCTATTTGGGCTACCCAATATTTGAGCCTGATGCCGAATTGATGCCGGCTGGCCTCTTGGCGCCGGTCAAAATAGTCGTTCGTTAACTCTTACTACTCTGGAAAACGCAGGATCGAAACTCGGGCGCACGAGATTTTTCGCAGGGGAAGAAAGTTGAGCCGCTCATCTCCGTTGAGGTTGCGAGCTGAAATCCATTCATTATTTTTGAATGCCCCTTCTTCGACGATATCGATTTCCACTCGAAACCCTGGAATTTCAAAATCTACGTTTATGCCTTTTCCGATTAGTAGAAACCTGTCTACGGCTTCTCGAATTATCAATGCGAATGGCCGCTGATCTGTATTTGAGGGGATGAAAACCGGTGAATCGTCCAGCTCTGATTGTTCGGCCCAATCCTGAATTGCAAGATCTACACCAGCTACCTCAACGAACCTTTTCATCCCAGCAAGGCTATTTTTCGCCTTTACAGTTACCTCGTCGAACTCGACGAGGGCACTGGGCTCATCCATTTCAAGTACGACAGCACGGATTGTGTTTGTTGACTGTGCATTTGAGATTATTCCAGTCGCTTCGCGCAGAACACCGAATGATTCCGACATGAGATTACCGATGCGTCCCTCTTCAGCCCCGAACATTGAATAGCCAATGGCCCCGTAGTTACCCAGGGCTGCAAAAAGATTTCCGGCAATGTGACGGCTCTCGGGTATGAATAGGGCATTATCGGCTCTTGAGTAGGTTTCCATTACCGGCAACGCATCCCTAATGTAAATATCGGGAGAGACAAAATCTAGCGCTGGTGCGATCAGGCGCCAAACGTCAATAACGTTCTCACTTGGCCCACCGCTTGGCCAATGCCCAGCTTCCGTCTGGCCTTCCTGCGGACCCAGCCACGCGTTCGCGTACATCGGGATGTCTTTTATTTGTTTCCCGGCTCGGGCTATTTCATTCAAGAAGCTGGCAAAACCCCAGGCCATAAAAACTTCGTGCCCTTGCCACTGGTCGCCAACTACTTCGGCCCAAGTTCCGGATTTGCCAAAGTGCTTCTCTATCTCGATTGGCACCTGAGTTGACCAAGCCTCGTTTGCCCCCAAGCTATAGTCGCGGCTGGCGCCAAGGATGCCGACCTCGTTTTCGACCTGAACCATTACTACGGTGTTTTGCCTGTCGTGCTCAGCAAGGTGAGCCATCAGTACCTGAAAAGCTGACTTATCTGCTTCAAGTAGGTTTTTGCTAAAAACAGACAATGTAGGTGTTCCGGTCGGTTTCGAATCGGGATTCTTGAGCGCGCGTGGAAACTTTTTTGTGTCGCTTCTCACCCAAGTTGGAGTGTAGGTTGAAGCTGCATTTTTGAAGCTGCCGAACCAAATCAGCACCAGACGCAAATGGTGAGCTCTAGCTACTTCAAGCTGGTGGTCAAGCAGAGAAAAATCGAAATTACCTTCCTCCGGCTCAAACTGCTGCCAACTAACGGGGGAAATTAGAAAGTTGTAATTAAGCGCAGCAGCTTTTGAAAATGTCTTTTCAATGTATTTTTTGTCGGAAGAGGATGAATTATGAATCTGCCCTCCGAGGAGTATTTGCTGCACGCCATCGATCTCGAGGACAAACCCATGTCCTGTTTTTGAAAGTTTTGGGTTGGTCATCGAAATTCATCTTTCTTTGAAAGGGTTTATTTAGCGTGCCATGTCTGGACCCAGAATTCGAGCCCAGACATGGTGTGGTTGTCGGCTAACGGAATGTCTCCTCGAATTTCTCGTAGGGCTTAGGCGGCATCGGTGAAAGCTGCTGACTATCGGTGTTGGTGTATGGCCAGTGTTCGTTGACCACTGGCTGGTCAGGTTGAGGCATGAAGTAAACCTGGCCGCCTTCACCGAAGTATTTGATGTCGAGCGCAAATGCCTCGGCATTCTTCGAAGCGAATGAAACCCAGTTCTCTTCAAATGGCGCTCGTGCAATTTCATAGCAACGGAAAGTCAAAATTTTCCACTCGCCGTCTTGAAATAAAAAGTCGAGGGCATATTTGCACCAGACCCAGTGTGCCCAGACTTTCTTGCCGTTGACCACCTGAGGGGAAAACATGTAATCAGGCATCTTCTCAGCGTGCTCTGGATCAGTCAAGCCAGATTCGGTGCCGGCCATTATCCACACACCCTTGGCAGTTTTTCCGTCGGCTGCAACCTCGATAACCGGCGTGGTCGACATGTGCAAAATCAACTTGCCTTTTGGTGCGGGTCGGTTTTCGTGGTACTCCATCACGCTGTCGTAATTGGTGTACTCGCCGGTATTGGTGTAAACCGCGCGAATGCCTTCGGTGCCTCGCTTGACCCAAAGGTCTTTGATTAGGTCATCGCGAAACGCATTGTGATAGAAGTGATAGCGGTTGAAAATATTTTCAACTTCGCCACGAGCCTTTAGGCGGAAATTTTCGGCCTCAAGAGACGCGATTTTTGTTTCAATTGCTGTGATTTTTTCTTCGAGATTCAATGTCTTCATTGACTTTCTCTAGGTGGGATGGCTCTCCCGTGATTTGCCAAATGCCTAAACGGCATAAGTAGATATTTACCTTACTTTTGCAGAAAATCACTAAAAGTGTCTAAAATGATACCGATCGAGGGATCAACCGTTTTGGCAGGTTGCCGTATCAGTAAGGTGAAGCAATGGTTGCTTACTCCGCAAACATCGACCTACTTTTCAAAGAATTTGAAACCACCGAGCAGCGAATCGAAGCTGCTGCCAAGACAGGTTTTCACCACGTAGAGATGTGGATGACCTCACACCTCGATCTCGCTAGCGTCAAAGCTGTTGCCGATGCTAACGGCGTCCAGATCACCTCAATTCTTGCCGAACCTCGTTTCAGCTTTACTATGCCAGGGGTCGACATGAACGTGTTCTTCGATGGCCTGCGTGAATCAATCAAGCGCGCCAAAGCTTTGGGAGCACCGAGAATCGTGCTCGGCTCAGGGATGGGTTTCCCGGGTAAAAAGCGCCAGCAAAACCTCGACGAGCTAGTGGTCGTCTTCAAAGAGGCAGCCAAGATTGCTGAGGCTGAAAACATTCAGCTAGTGCTTGAGCCGGTGAATACTCGCGTTGACCACCCAGGTGCCTTGCTTGACCGCACCGCAGAGGCAATTTACATCGCTGATCAAGTTGCATCACCAAACTTCAAGATTCTTTACGACATCTATCACTCAGTTGTCGAGGGCGAGAACCCGCTTGAGATTTTGGCAAACAACATCTCATCAATCGGCTACCTTCAGCTAGCTGACACCCCGGGCCGTGGTGAGCCAGGCTCAGGCAAAATCGACTGGAAGCCGATTTTGGCGGCTGTCGAAGCTAGTGGATACCGAGACCAAATTGGCCTTGAGTATTACCCAACCAAAGAGACCGTGGCCTCTTTGGAATACCTACGCAGTTTGTAACACCCCAAAAGTCAGTTGGCGCAGTGTTGCGTCGAGAGGAATCATCAATGTCAAACCCACACATCGTAATCGTTGGCAGCGGACCAATCGGCGCAACCTATGCTCGCGAAATTCTTGAGGGCCACCCAACTGCAACCGTGACCATGCTTGAGCTTGGCCCACAGCTAACTGATAAACCTGGCGCTTCGGTAAAGAACATCGTTGATGAAGAGGCGCGCGCCAAAGCTCGTGCAATGTCTCAAGGGCCACAGGCTGATGAAGCCTCCAGAGCAAAATTGGGATTGCCATATTTGCAAGAAGGCACCCTCACCGCACGTCAGGGAACCCACCTCATTGATTACCAAGGTCCAGGTTCTGGCCACGCATCTTCTTTTCCGATGGCCTCTGTTTCAACCAATGTTGGTGGCCAAGGTGCCCACTGGACGTGTGCGGTGCCTCGCCCAATGTTCAGCGAAAAAATCGACTTCATCCCCGAGAACGAATGGGAAGAAGTAATCAGTCGCGCCGAAGTATTGATTAGGGCTAACAAGGAGCCATTTACTAAATCTCGAATTGGCAAGGCTATCCAGGCTGTTTTACAGGATGAATTTGCCGACATCTCACGCGGCGACATCAAGCCATACGCTTTACCGATCGCCGCCGAAGAGCAGCCAGATGGCCGCATGATTTGGGCCGGAACTGATTTTGTATTCGGCCCACTAATCGAAAAGGGCAACCCGCTAGCTGAACGCTTTACGCTTCGTTCCCTAACCATGGCTCGCAAGATTCTTATGGATGACAACCGTGCCGTCGGAGTTCTGATTGAAGATGCGGTTACCGGTGAACAAAGCGAGCTGCACGCTGATCGAGTAATTGTTGCTGCCGACGCCGTTCGCACGCCACAGCTACTTTGGGCATCGGGCATTCGCCCGAAGGCACTCGGGCACTACCTAACCGAACACCCAGTTTCGTTTAGCGTCATCGCTATTGACGGCGACAAAATTGGCAAATATGCCACCGAAGCAGACCTTGAGAACGAGCGCGCGCTTGCTGCCCTGAGCCCGCACGACCCAATCAGCGCGGTGACTCGAGTTCCGTTTATCGAGCCAGAGCACCCATTCTCAGCGCAGATCATGTTTGTTCAGTCGACGCCATTCCCAATGCCAGATGACAGCCCATTCAAAAACAATAAGTGGGGATACGCCATGGCTGGTTGGGGTGGTTGCAAATACCCTCGCTACGAAGATGCGATCACATTTGACGACAACGAACTTGACTACCGTGGTTTCCCAAATATCACCATTAACTACGAGCTAACTCAGCGTGAAAAAGATGAGATGGCCGTGGCTCAGCAATACCAGCGTCGAGCTGCCGAAGCTTTGGGCCAATTCATTCCGGGGGTTGGCGAACCAAAGCTAATGGCGCCAGGAACCAGCTTGCACTACATGGGTACCCATCGAATTGGAACGACCGACGACGGCACCAGCGTTTGCGACACCTATTCACGAGTTTGGGGTACTGAAAACCTATACACCGGCGGAAACGGAACCATCCCCACCGCAAACGCAGTGAACCCTACGCTCACCAGTATGGCGATTGCAGTTCGAGGTGCTCGCAAGCTGATTGAAGAGCTGTCATAGGCGTGGATAAATCACTACTGCCGCCAAACTTCAATCGGCTCTATTACTCTCTTTTTCTGCTTGTTTTTCTTGGAGCACTCGACACCTCAATAATTGCAACCGCATTACCAACGATCGTTGGTGATTTCGATGTAACCGAAAATATTTCGTGGGTTATCGTCGGCTATAACTTGGCTGCCGGCCTGGCTCTGCCGGTATTCGGAAAGTTAGTTGATAAATACGGGTCGTCCCGTCTAATCGGCTGGACTTTGGGCTTCTTTTTGTTTGCCTCTATTTTGTGCGGGCTGGCCCCAACAATCGAATTCCTCACCTTTGCGAGAGCTCTTCAAGGCTTAGGTGGAGCTGGAATAGGCGTTCTACCGCTAACGATTTTGACATCGATTTTGCCCGAGAGATATCGACCAAGGTACATGGCTCCGATCAGTATTGTCTGGGCTGTGGCTGCAATCGGTGGCCCAGTGCTGGGCGGATTACTCACCGACGCATTAGGTTGGCGCTGGAATTTCTGGATAAACGTTCCAATCGGGCTCGTCACTTTTATTCTGATTCGCAAGGTGCTGCCGAAGAATGAAAATCTAAAGCCCGGAAAACTATTTGACGTCTCCACCTACATTCTCTTCATTGCAGCCAGCGTGCTTTTAGTTTTGTCTTTGAATGGTTTGACAGAAGCCATGACAACCGAAATCAGTGGCGCTTTCCCGCTGCTATGGCTCGCAGGTGCTGCTTTGGTTTTATTCTTTTGGAGATCTTTCAAGGCTAGCAATCCGGTGATTCCCGTGCGCAGTTTTACCAGCAGGGGAGCGATTACTGCGCTGGCTATCGCGACCATCAGCGGAGCTAATCTCTTCCCAATTGCTGCATACGTCCCTTCGTTGTTGCAGATGTCATTTGATTTTCCTGGTTGGTTAGCAGGAATGGCAATTGGGCCAATGGTGCTGACGATGCTGGGAGTATCCATTCTTATTACGAGACGAGTTGGGCGCACCGGTAGGTTTACAAAGTATCCCGTAATTGGCAGTGCAATCGCTGGCTTAGCCATGTTGTCTGCTTATCTATTTGGCGAGACTCTCGGAGCTTGGTGGATTGTGGTGGCTCTCGGAATCGCAGGGGCGGGCCTAGGTTTCTACGTTCAGCTGAATCTAACTTTGGTTCAGGCATTTACCGCGGCCAAGTTCTTAGGCTCCATCACCTCGACGGTTTCAGTTTTGCGAGATCTATCTAGTTCGGTTGTCTCAACGATTGCCGGTGGTATTTTCGGGTTCGGAGTTGTCAACCTGCTCAGCAAACTCACACTTCCAGCCGGTTTGACCCCTTCATCGGTCTCGCCAACCGACCTCGCCACAATGGAGCCGGTTCTTAAGCAAAATATTCAGGATGCATATTTCGCAGCCTACGAGCCGGTGTTTCTGAATTCCGCTTTCGCATACGTGTTCGTATTTGCTCTAGCGCTAACTCTGCCGAAGATAGATTTGAAAACTGATCGCGCGCACTGACGAGTTTTTGCTAACAGCAACATAACGATTGCAAAAAAATACAAGACTTATGTTTTTTTTAGGAAAAAGTCTGTAATGTAATACCAAAGAGCTGCATAGCGGTTCTTCGTTTCTGGCGAACCCACCAGAGATCTGACAAAGAAGTCATGAAAGGTATTCCATGATTAAGTTCAATGGCAAGAGAGCAATCTCAGCCGCTGCCGCTGCCGCTCTGGCAGCCAGCTCAATCGTGGCCTTGGGCACCCCCGCTCAGGCTGCAGAAACCATCACCTTCTGGGGTGCAACCGCAGCCCAGGGTGGAAAGAACCAGTTCCAGAACGTTGCAGATGCCTTCAACGCGTCTCAAACCAAGTACAAGGTTGAATTCCAGGCTAAAGGCGCAGCTGGCGACTACGGTACTGCTCTAAGTGCAGCTGCTCAGGCAAACGCACTTCCAGACGTATTCATGGTTCAGCCAGGAATCGGCTCGACCCTATCGCTACTTCCATTTGCACGCGCAGGTCAGCTAGCTACCATCACAGGCAGTGCAGCAGCAAAGGCAAACCCAGCATCTGAGAAATTGCTCCTCAGCGTTGGCAAGAACTACTACGGCACCGTTTTCGACATGTCGCCAGGTGGAGCAGTAGTTAACACCTCGTTGCTTAAGAAAGATGGCCTAGCTTGGCCGACCACCTACAGCGGCTTGCTATCACTTTGCTCTGCAGCTAAGGCAAAAGGTAAGAGCGTATTCACCATCGCAGGTTCAAACTCATCGAACAACGGTTTGATGGCCTTGAACATGATTGCAACCAACGTATATGGTGCTGACCCATCATGGAACCTGAAGCGTGAGCAGGGTAAGGTCAAGTTTGCAACCTCAGCAAGCTGGAAGCGCACCTTGAACCAGGTTGTCGAAATGAACAAGGCCGGCTGCTTCCAAGATGCACCACAGGCCGGATCATTCGGAACTATCAACGGCAACATTTCATCAGGTAAGTCATACGCTGCCTTCGTTCCTGGTGGTATTGCTCTGACCTGGAGCAAGCAGTACAACTCGACTTTCCACGTTTACCCAATGCCAGTCGCCGACAAGGCCTCTAGCCAGCGCGTAATGTACGGATCAAGCTACGCTGCAGTAATCAACAAGAAGACCAAGCAGCTTGCTGGTGCTCGCGCATTCCTGAACTTTATTGCTTCAAGCAAGGGTCAGAACGCTTACCAGAGCATCACCGGTGGTCTACCAAACAACGGTGACTTCGACGCTGCCAAGACCCCTCACTTCTCAAAGGTCGCTGAGTTCTTGGTTGGCAAGAAGACCACTCCTCCTGCTAACAACTCATTCCCACAGGCTCAGACCTATGTGAAGATGGGCGAAGGAATCCAGGCGCTATTCACCGGTCAGGCAACTGTTGACCAGGTTCTTGCATCAATGGATTCAACCTGGCGCTAAGTCAGATTCAGACAACTGAACAAATAGCACCAAAACAAAGGAAGTAAGAAGTGGCCCCTAGAGCGCGCGCAGATGCAAATCACAGCGAATCTAGGGGCCCACTTTCTTCCGTGAAGTCGAATGGTAAGAAAAAGTGAGCAAGAACACTGGTAAGAAGTTAGTGCAGTTTGGTAGCTGGTGGTGGGCGCTTCCTGGTTTGGCAGTGGTTCTGGCCGTGCACTACATTGCCACCGGCTACGGCGCAGCTTACGCCTTCACCAACTTCACCGGCCTAGGCGATTTCCAATGGATCGGCTTTGACAACTTCGTCAGACTGACCCAAGACCCAGAAGTCCTTGGCTCGATTTCAAATACTTTTGTGTTGGGAATCCTGTACTTCCTGGTGGTAAACATCCTGGGGCTTGGGTTCGCACTCGCTCTTAACAGAACTTTGAAGACACGCTATCTTTTGCGCGTTGTTTTGTTTCTTCCGGTGGTCCTCAGCTCTCTTGCTGTTTCCTACATCTGGAAGTTCATTTTTGAACCTACCGGACCGCTGAATAATATTTTGGCTTCACTCGGTCTGCCCGGGGATACCTTGTGGTTAGCAGACAGCAAGACTGCTCTCTGGACAGTCCTTACCGTAATGATTTGGCAGCACATCGGTATCCCAATGGTGATTTTCTTGGCTGGCTTGGCCTTGGTTCCTCAGGAACTAGAAGAAGCCGCGGCCATCGATGGCGCATCAGCATTCTCTCGATTCAGGCTGATTACACTGCCCTTAATCCAACCGGCAATAGCGATTTCTACCACGCTTTCACTAGTTAGCGGCCTCAGAGTCTTCGACCAGGTAAGAGCCCTGACCGGCGGAGGCCCTTACGGCGCCTCTGAAACGCTCTCATCCGTCGTTTATAAATACACATTTGAATACTCTGACTATGGCTATGGAGCATCATTGGCAACCGTCTTTGCCATCGTGCTTGCTGCTGCTGCTGCTATCCAGCTGTTCATCACACGAGACAGGTCGGCTAAATAATGTTTAGATACACCAAACTTTCATTTTTGCGAGAAATCGCAGTCTGGATTGTTGCTCTTGCGCTACTCTCACCTTTTTATCTCCTGGTAGCTAACGCGTTCAAAACCTTTGAGCAAGTTTCGATGAACCCAATTTCCCCACCGACTGAGTACAAGTTTGACAACTTCGTTGCAGTACTTACTTCTCAAGATGTGGCGCCAGTATTTCTCGGTCTACTAAACAGCGCAATTTCGACCACAATCGGCGTGCTGATTCTAATTTTCCTTGGATCGACAACAGCCTACGTTTTGTCGCGAAAAGCTAGCAGACTAAGTAATTTTGCCTACTACGGAATTCTGGTTGGAATTATTGTGCCCGCCCAGCTTGCAATCGTTCCAATTTTCGTGGGTGCACGAGCCCTCGGCCTACTTGGCAACATTTGGGGGCTAGGAGTGATTTTCGGTCTAACTTTGCTCCCACTCGCAGTGTTCTTGTATGGCGGATTCGTGCGGAACCTGCCGACTGATTATGAAGAAGCAGCTTTTATTGATGGATCTTCGCGCTGGAAGACATTCATAAAGATTGTTTTCCCTTTGCTAAGCCCGGCTACCGGAACCGTAGCAATTATGGGCGGCCTAATTATGTGGAATGACTTCTTCACACCTTTGATCTTCTTGAACGGTTCGCAGTCTCCAACCATCAACTTGGTCATTAGCTACTGGGCAAGCCAAGGAGTCGTAACAGAGTGGAACAAGGTGTTCGCTCTGCTAATTCTGGCGATGATTCCGATTACCTTCCTATATCTTGTATTCCAGAAGAAGTTCATCCAGGGCTTCTCTGGCGGAATCAAGAGCTAAGCTCTCCAGAGAAAGAAGGGGTGCCGAGATTCGGCACCCCTTCTTTTCTTGGCAAATTTCTAAACTAAAGCTCTTGGAGTGCTCTCGGTCACCCATTTGTTCATGTGTGATCTGTTGAAGATCTGGGTTTGAGCCAAAGCTGCGCCGCCGATCAATCCTTCTTCGTGGTTTGGGTTTGCAGCAATAATTCGAAGGTCTCTAGTTGCCAGCGGAAGCGAACGACGATAGACAGTCTGGCGAACGGCGGCCAAAAATAGATCGCCGGTAGCTGCAATTGTGCCGCCGACAACAACAATGCCCGGGTTGAAGAAGTTGACCAGGGTGGCAAGGGTTTCACCAACGATGCGGCCAGAGCGAGCTATAGCTTCAACACAAAATGCGTCTGCTGAGTTCGCTCCCTCCGAAATGTCAACGGGCGCCAAATAACCTTTTTTACCCAGTCGCTCAGCTAGAAAATCAGACTTGCCAGCCTTAGCAGCTGCCTCACCGTCACGAGCTAACGCCCAGCCGCCGGCTACCGCCTCAAGGCATCCGATTTGACCACAGCGACAAACAATCTTTGATTCATCGGCCACGCCCACGTGACCAATGTCTCCCGCGGAACCATTAGCGCCGCGATGTACGTTGCCGCTTGAAATCACTCCAGCACCAATGCCTGAGCCAACCTTGATGAACAGCAGGTTGTCAACGGCGTTACCGTAAAGGTTTTCGCTTCGCAGCACTGCCTCTTCGCCCAAGGCCATCAAGTTGACATCGTTGTCGACCCAGCAGGGAGCACCAAAGGCTTTGGTCATGTAGTCAGGAATGTCGAAGGCATTCCAGCCCGGCATAATCGGCGGGGCGACCGGCTTTCCGGTTTCAAATTCAACCGGACCTGGAACTCCAACAATCGAGGCCCACACCTGCTCAAACTTATTGTCAGCCTGAATCTTTTTGGCCACTTCGATAATTCGGCCCAGTGATTTTTCTGGACCAACCGAAATGTCCCAGTTTTCGTGATGGCTGGCTAAGACTTTTCCGGCGAGATCGGTGATTGCTACACCGAAGTTTCTTGCCCCGAACACGGCGACCACAAAGGTACCGATTTCATATTTGAAGCGTAAGTTTCGCGGAACTCGACCGCCGGTAGATACTCCGAAGTCTGCATCTTCAAGGAGACCAAGTGCGATTGCCTCATCTACGCGTTGCGAGACGATGCTTCTCCCCAGCCCTGATAGGCGGCCGAGGTCTGAACGTGTCACGGCCTTGCCGGTTCGAACCAGTTCGGTCAGCACAAACAGGGCATCATGCTGCTCAATCGACATCTCGCCGACCGTTACGACAGTCTCTGGTGATGACACTTTTGCTCCCCACGCCAAAGATAACAATTGCATAAGCCAAATTGACTTTTGCTGAAAATCTGCAATAAACTCAACATAACCATCAAAAGATGGCTAAGTTGTTCTCAAGTTTAGTGGGCAGCAGGCGAAAGCATCGACGTAGATGCTTGAACTTATGTTCAATAGGAGCAGATTCAAAGATGAAAGCTGCAATCATCGGCACCGGCTTCATGGGCCATGTACATGCTCAGGCGATTCAGGCAAACGGTATTGAACTGATTGGCTTCGCCGGCAGCTCAAAGGCCAAGGCCGATGCAATCGCCGACGAATTTCCTGGAACAAAGGGTTTCGCAGCCATCTCAGATTTGCTAGATCAGAACCCCGACGTGGTTCACGTTTGCACCCCAAATGCGGAGCACCTAAATCACGCTAGAGCTGCCATTGAGCGAGGCATTAGCGTTATCGTCGAGAAGCCACTTGCTACCAATCTCGAAGATTCACAAACCCTGGCCGAACTGGGCAACAGCGTAAAGGTTGCTGCGGTTCCGTTTGTCTACCGCTACCACGCGATTGTTCTCGAGCTCAAGCGTCGAATCTCTGAGAACCCAACTAACAAGCTTTGGCTCCTGCACGGCTCGTACCTACAAGACTGGCTGGCTGGCAGCATGACCACCAACTGGCGAAGCAACTCAAAGTTGGGTGGGCCAACCCGTGCGTTTGGTGACATCGGAGTTCACTGGTTTGACCTCATGGAGTTCACCACCGGCCACCGCGTGACCAAATTGACGGCACAGTTTGCACGTGTGCACGAGAGTGACACCGAAGATGGTGCTCTAGTTCAATTTGAAACCGACAAGGGTGCAGTTGGATCAGCTGTGATCAGCCAGTGCAGTGCCGGTCGTTCAAACCGTCTATGGTTCTCATTTGACGGCACCGAAGAGTCATATTCGTTTGACCAAGAGCACCCTGAAACCGGATGGGTCGGCACCTTGGCCGACAACCGCATCGTTCGCCGCGATCCTAATGTTCAAACCGGTCTTGCGAAGCGAGCTAATTCATTGCCAGCGGGCCACCCTCAGGGTTATCAGACCTGCTTCAACGACATGGTCGCAGATGTTTACGCCGAGCTTCAGGGAGGTAAGCGTTCAGAAGTTCTAGCTCGTTTTGAAGATGGTCTTCGTGCTGCACAGTTGATCGATGCCGTACTTCAGTCGGTTGAAGTTGGCGGTTGGGTTGACGTTCGCGAGCTGGCCCGCGTCTAATGAAAAAGATCGTCGTAGTCGGGTCTGGCCCAATCGGTTCTGCCTTTGCGAAAAAGGTTCACGAGCTAGACACTAACGCCCAGATCACCATGTTTGAGGTCGGCCCTGCGGCAACTAACCCACCTGGGCGACACGTTAGAAGTGTTGACTCAGAGGCAGAGATGCTAGAGGCTCAGCAAGCGAGCCAGGGCCCCAGGGCAAACACCCCTCAAGATGCCGGCAAGATGCACACCGGTGTGGTCACCGCCCGGCCTGGAACATTTCTAGTTGAAGACGGTAAGGCTGATTCACAAATGCCTGCTGCAGCAATGTCGGCCAACGTTGGTGGCATGGGTGCCCACTGGACCTGTGCCTGTCCAAGATTTGGCAAAGGTGAAATTCCAGAATTTATTGATCAGGCTGAGTACCAGCGCGACCTCGATGAAGCCTGGAAAATACTCAAGGTCAACCAAACCGCCTTTGAGCGTTACCCGCTGGGCAAACAGCTGCGTGATCGGCTTGGAGCCAAGTACAACGCAGGCCGCACCGAAGATCGACATGTTCAGCCAATGCCGCTTGCTGTCGAGATCAAAGACAACAAAGTCTGGTGGACGGGCACTGATGTGATCATTGCCGACCTCCTCACGTCAGATCGATTCGAGTTGGTAACCGAGACACTTGTCACCGAACTGATTCACGACGGCAAGAAAATCTCAGGCGTATTTACCAGAAACACCAAAACCGGTGAAGTTGAGCAGCACGATGCCGACTACGTTTTCGTTGCCGGTGACTCAATTCGCACCCCTCAGCTACTGTTCAAATCGCAAATTCGACCAAAAGCCCTCGGCCACTATCTCAACGACCACGGCCAGGTTTTGGGTTTGGCAGAGCTTGCCCCAGAGGTGCAGCCAGACTCGACCGACCACGAAAAGTATGGTTCGCTAACTAGCTACAGCGGAGTCAGCTGGATTCCATACGACCGCGAAAGTTTTCCGGTTCACGCCCAAATCATGCAGATGGACGCTTCACCAATCCCACTACATGAGGTAAAGGAACCTAGACCTGGCGCCTACGTTGGAGTTGGGCTATTCGTTCCCAAGCAAATTACCTTCGAAGACCGCGTTGAGTTTTCTGAAAACGAAACTGACTGGTTCGGCATGCCTAAACCGACTCTTTATTACCAATGGAATAACGAAGACAACCGTCGTTTCGAAGTAGCTAAAGAGCTTCTCGCCGGCGTGCTTGAGACCATTGGCACCCCGCTTGGTAACGGTGCAATTGTGATGCCTCCGGGCAGTTCCCTGCACTATCTGGGAACAGTTCGGATGGGCACGGTCGACGACGGCACCTCAGTCTGCGACGAAAATTCCAAGGTTTGGGGTTTTGAAAATCTTTACGTCGGCGGTAACGGAGTAATTCCAACCGAAACCGCTGGCAACCCGACACCAACTTCGGTGGCATTCGCTATTAAGGCTGCGCGAGCAGTCAGCAAAGGGGAGTAATCCAAAATGATGCGCGACTTGATTATCGAGAAGGGCTCGCTCCGTCTCGATGGCAACACACTTTCAATTGGTGTGCGCATGCCTTGGTATCGTGCTTTACCACTGAGTTCGGTTTGCGACTTGGTGCTAGACATCGACGGCATGGCAATCGATAAGGCCAGCACTCACTGGCTAATCAACGGCACCAACTACCGTGAAGATGAGTTGCCACCGCTATACACCGAATGGTGGTTTGTCACTGACACTGCAATTCTTTCGGGCACGCTCACCGATGAGCAGGTTGCTTCACTAGATCTAGATGCCGAACACGCCATCCACGTTGGTCTCGGAATTTACATCCCTTATATCGATGCCGGAGCCGGAACCCTATTGGTTCACGAAGGCAACCGCACCACCATGAAAATTGAAAAGGCGGCCGCATAATGAGCGCACTAAAGCAAGGTCACCTACAGGGCACCACACTTTACTCTTACACCCGCATGTTCCACCAGCGTCAGATGACCATGGAAGAGCTGCTGCGCGAGGTTGCTCGCCGTGGCCAGGGCCCAGGTATTGAGGTTATTGGTTTCCAAAGCATCAGAAACTTCCCGAACCCAGGCGATGAGTTCATCGGCAAGTTCAAAGACCTGGTTGCCGAACTGGGTCTGATCCCGACCTCATTAGCGGTGAACGCCGACCTCGGTTTGCGTCGCGATCGGTTGCTCACCCACGACGAAATGATCGACTACATGGCAGCTCAGATCAAGCTGGCCTCGGTGCTTGGCTTCCCGGTTGCTCGAGTGCAGATTTCGATGACTCCAGACGTTATGGAAGCGCTGCTGCCAACTGCTGAAAAGTACAACGTGAAATTGGGTCTTGAGGTTCACTCGCACCACTCGCCACGTCACGAAGAGATGCAGGCTCACCTAGAGCGTTACGAAAAACTCAACTCTGGTTACCTGGGCTTCGTTCCAGACTTTGGTGCGACTACAGTCGGTATGCCACCTAGTCTTTTGGCTAAGTACCGCCGCAGCGGAGTGCCAGAAGAAATGATCACCGAGTTGCTAGATCTTTGGCAGGTGCACCACGCTGAGGGTGCACCGAAGGATGGTCGCACCCAGGGTATGCGCATGGGTCAGGTTGCAGGCATCGCTGCCAAGTATGGCTTCGGCGAAACTGCAATCGACTATGCAATCAACCACTGCGGTTTGTTCGGCCACGCCGACCCGAGTGAGTGGTCAGACATTCTTCACCTGGTCTGGCATACGCACGGCAAGTTCTTCGGCATGCAAGATGGCGATGAGCCAACCACACCGCTGGTTGACATATTGAAGTGCTATGCCGACGCCGGCTACACCGGTTCAATCTCAAGTGAGTACGAAGGTTTCCACTGGGATGAAATCAGCAATCCATTTGACCAGGTAGATGGTCACCAAAAGCGCATCCGTGAAATCATGGCTGGCTACGGCTACGAAGTAAGGACAAAGGCATAATGGCAACTCACGACACAGTACTCAGTAAGCAGAGTCTTACTGCTACAGCCAACGGTTTGTCGCTTGCGATGACTGTGCCTTGGTACCGAAGCCTCTGGGTTTCATCGGTGACCAGCATCAACGTTCACGTAGATGGCGTTGAGGTTCCGCAAGACAAGCTCTCATTTCGCCTGAACGGTCAGTCATGGCCAATGAGCGAGGTTCCAAACCAGTGGGAAACGCTTTGGTTCATGCAAGACCGCGCATACCTAGACATGGATCTAGGCAAGGCGGGTGTAGTTGGTGAGGAACACGAAATTACCTTCCACATCGAGCTACGTTTGCCATACATGCAGATCAAACCGGGTCTATACCTACCAAACATCGTTCACCAAGTTGTCAACCTGAAAGTGCAGGCCTAGACCATGTCTGAGACTCTAACCAAAGCCAAATTCAAACTAGGCGTCACCCTTTACTCGTTTGCTTCTGAGTGGGCTGCTGGTGAATACACTCTCGACTCGATGCTCAAGCGTGTGGTCGACATGGGCCTCGGCCCGGGTGTTGAAATCATGGCTTCGCAAACCGTGCGAACCTACCCAGAGACCCCTGACTCGTTCATCAATGAGTGGAGGGGCTACGTCGACAAGTACGGTTTCACCCCTTCGATGTACGGCACCAACCTTGACATGGGTCGTAACCGAGCAGCCGACATGACTCTTGATGAAGAGTACGAGTTTGTGCTCAAGCAGATTGAGGCCGGCGCCAAGATGGGCTTCCCGACCATCAAGATTCAGAGCGCTTCGGGTGAATTGCTAACCAAGCTTCTTCCACACGCAGAGCGTTTGAACGTGAAGCTTGGCTACGAGATTCACGCTCCAGAGGGACCAAACAGCGAAAAAATTATGAAGATTCGTGACACCTACGAAAAACTGAACAGCCCGCTGCTCGGTTTCGTACCTGACTTTTCTTCAACCATGCACACCATGGGTCGCTCAATGCTCCAGACCTTCCGCGATCGCGGTCTCGACGAGGCAGCTATCGAGAAGGCTCTTGAGTTCTGGGCTTCAGATATGCCTCACCCTCAGCGAATTGCCGAATTCGTTTCATACCTTGAGAGCCGCGGCATCAACCCAAACAGCCTTGGCCCATTCGGTCGCATGGCTTTTAACATGAACGGTCACGTTGCTCCAGAAGAGTGGAAAGACATCATGCATCAGGTTGTGCACATCCACGCCAAGTTCTTCGACATGAACGACGACGGATCAGTCGAAGCTATCGACTACGAGAAGCACACCAAGATTTTTGCCGAAGGCGGATTTGATGGCTACATCTCATCCGAGTGGGAAGGTCACGCGTTTGCCGATATCGGACAGGTCGATCCATTCGTCGTGGTCAAGCAGCAGCAAGACTTCATGAAGAAATTCATGTAATTATCTGAGGAAAGAAAGCGATACAAAGATGTCAAAGTCAACTCACCCAGTAACACTGTTCACCGGTCAATGGGCTGACCTGCCGTTCGAAGAGGTAGCTAGACTCGCTGCTTCTTGGGGGTACGACGGGCTTGAAATCTGCACCTGGGGAGATCACCTTGATCTCAAGCGTGCCGAAGAAGACCCGGGCTACCTACAGACCCGCAAAGACATCCTCGCTAAATACAACCTCAACGTCTACGCCATCTCAACACATTTGAGTGGCCAGGCGGTTTGCGATAACCCAATCGACTTCCGTCACCAAGCCATCCTTCGCGACTACATGTGGGGCGATGGCGATGGTGAGGGTGTTCGTCAGCGTGCGGCAGAAGAGCAAAAACGTGCGGCTCGCGTGGCACGCAAGCTCGGTGTCGACACCGTGGTCGGCTTCACCGGATCGAGCATTTGGCAGTACGTGGCCATGTTCCCACCGGTGCCAGAGTCGGTAATCGATGCTGGCTACGAAGATTTTGCGAACCGCTGGAACCCGATTCTCGACGTGTTCGATGCCGAAGGTGTTCGCTTCGCTCACGAGGTTCACCCGAGCGAAATTGCCTACGACTACTACACGACAATCAAAACCCTAGAGGCTATCGACCACCGACCAGCGTTTGGTTTGAACTGGGATCCATCGCACATGATGTGGCAAAACCTTGACCCGGTTGCATTCATCCTTGATTTTGCTGATCGCATTTACCACGTTGACTGCAAAGACACTCGTATGCGGCTTGGCAACGGTCGTCGCGGAGTAATGGGTTCCCACCTTCCTTGGTCGCACATGCAACGAGGTTGGGACTTCGTATCTACCGGTCACGGCGACGTTCCTTGGGAAGACAGTTTCCGCGCACTCGAATTTATCGGCTACAAAGGCCCAATCTCAGTTGAGTGGGAAGACGCCGGAATGGATCGCCTACGCGGTGCGGAAGAAGCCGTTGGCTTCGTGCGTTCGCTGCTTTGGGAAAAACCTGCCGGAGCCTTTGACGCAGCATTCTCGAAAGAGTAAGTTAGGTGGCCACCGAGCAAAATCGGGTCATCATGACTGATTTCGCTGAAATCTTTTACCACCAGCGAAATGTGCGTCTAGCTTTTGAAACCTATGTTTCTGCAGAGCAGTACATCCAGCACAATCCAACTATCGCTGATGGTCGCGAGTCGGCCGTAGCTGCGCTCCATGACAAATTTGCTCATCCAGATGCTCGCTTTGAAATCAAGAAAATCTTGGTTGATGGCGACCTCGCCGTGGTTCATGTAAGGGCATTTCCAAACGGTGGGAAAGAAGCAGCAGTTGCCGATTTCTACCGGTTAGAAAACGGCAAAGTTGTGGAACATTGGGATGTGCTCCAGGTGGTTCCTGACACCGCTGCTAACAGCAACACAATGTTCTAGGGAGACAGATGTCTAAACCGAAGTATCCGAGTGCTCTTGAAATTTCTCGGCCGATAATTCCGGGCTTTTTTCCAGACCCCTCGGTGGTTCGCGTTGAATCCGAATATGTTTTGGTCAATTCTTCGTTTGAATATGCACCCGGTGCTCCGGTGCACACCTCGACTGACTTGGTCAACTGGCATCAGGTCGGTTACGCACTGCCTACTCGCTCGCAACTAAACGTCGATGGGCAAGGCAATTCGATGGGTATTTTTGCCCCGACAATTCGCCACCATGACGGCAAGTTCTACATGATCACCACCAGCATGGATGGAAAGTGGCAGGTGCTGGTCACGGCCGAAGCTGCCGCTGGCCCCTGGAGTGAACCGGTTCGAATCGATGTCTTCGGCATCGACCCCGACTTGGCTTGGGATGACCAGGGCAACTGCATCATGACCTACGCCAGTCTCCCTTTGAATGGCATTGGCCAGGCGATTATCAGCACTGAAACCGGTGAGTTGCTCACCGAACCCAAGTTGGTTTGGCAGGGTACCGGCGGTAAATTTCCGGAGGGTCCGCACCTCTACAAGAAAGATGGCTATTGGTACATTCTGATTGCCGAGGGTGGCACCGAGCGAGGCCATGCGGTTGCCGTCGGAAGGTCGGTTAACTTCGACGGCCCATTCGAGGCTGCGCCCAATTCGCCTCTGCTATCAAACCGCGGCACCGACATCACCATTCAAAACACCGGGCATGCTGACTTGGTTGAAAAAAAGGATGGCAGCTGGGCGATGGTCTTCCACGGAACACGACCCAGAGGTGCCAGCCCCGAGTGGCACATTCTCGGCCGCGAAACCTGCGCTGTCGAAATTGATTGGGTTGAAGGCTGGCCAACATTGGGCCGGCCGATTGAGCCAGCCGATGAGCTGCCAAATCCAGAGAGTTTGGTTGAAAAATCTGACCTTCCGCTCGATTGGATTGCACCGGCAAGCTGGCCTAACGAGCTCGTAAAAAGCACCGATGCCGGTCTTGAATTTTCTGGTTTTGTCGCAAGGCGTCAGCTCGCGCATAATTTCTCACTGATTGCCGACCTCGTGCCGGCAGAGTCTGGCAAGGGCGAAGTTGGTATTGCGGTGCGCATCGACAATCGCCACTGGTTGCGACTGAGCTACAAAGGTAAAACCGTCGAAGCGCAGTGGGCAATCGGTGACCATGTGTTCACCATCGGTTCGGTCTCGGTCAAACTGCCCTTCAGCTTCTCGCTCGAAAGCGTTACCCGTGATGGTGGCTTTCACGCTCCGGTTGGCCCAGATGAACTGGTCGCCGCAGTTATTCTCAGCACCGGCGAGAAGGTAGAACTAGGTCGTATCGATGGCCGTTATGTAAGCACCGAAGTTGCCGGTGGTATGACTGGACGTGTAATTGGAATTCACGCCGAAGGTACCAAGGCACTGCTGAAAACCTGGCAGCTTAACTGGCACTGAGGTTCTACTCACAGAACGGATGAGCAATGTCGCCATCACCAGCATTCGATAAACCACCTACCGTCGATTTCGCCGACATGGCTGAACAAGAACGAATCAATTTGGGGCTACACAGTTTCGAAGACCTAGAAATTGAAAACTTTTTCATTGAGGGTAGTCAGCGCGATATTCCGGTGAGGGGTTACCGTTCAAAAACGCTTGAAACGCCCAGTCGAATCATGCTCTGGTTTCACGGGGGAGCTTTCGTGTTTGGCGGTCTCGACATGCCCGAGGGTCATGTTGTCTCTGGTGAGCTAGCCGGCAATACACCTGCACTGGTTTACTCGGTTGACTACAAACTCGTTGACGATGAAACACGATTCCCTTGCGCACAGGTAGACGCACTGGACGTCCTCGATTGGGCAATTGCAAAAGCCACCGAATTGGGTCTTGGCGCCGAGCAGATTTTCATCGGTGGCGCCAGCGCTGGCGCCTGCCTCGCCGGATCACTCTCGCTACTCGCGCGAGACCGAGACATTTCACTCGGCGGCGTCATCCCGATTTATCCGGTCGCGCATAAGTTGCTGCCGCCATTCAGTGATGAACTCAAGAGTCAACTCGAGGGCATTTTCTACTTCGACGAAGAGTTCTCGGCCAAACACAACCCATGGCTGGTTGAGGGTCTCAGCGATGCCGAACAGGCAAGCTGGCACTGTTTTCCAGGGGACACCAACGATAAGTCTGGCCAGGCAAAGATGTTGGTCCTTCAAGCACAGCGTGACTCTCTGCGTTCAAGCGGTGACCTCTGGGTTGAGCAGCTTCGAAGTTCAGGTGTCTCTGTTGAAGAATTCACCTATACCAAAGCGGAACACGGTTTTCTCAACCGAAGTCCAAAGAGAGATGCTGACATGGCCGATGCTCTGTCAAGAATGGCTGAGTTCATCAGAAGTTAGCAACCTGTTCAAGTTCTATAACTTTTTCAAATGGCGCCATTTGGCACTGATGCTTGAAACGTTATAAACCGATATTAGTGTTTGTTTCAATCCATGGATGACATGGAGTACCCAATATCCAAATTGCGCAATGGCGCTCAAAAGGAGATCAGATGATCCGTCCAATCCTCCGCCGAGTTGCAGCAATCGCTGCAGCGGCTTTGGTTTTGACCGGTGGCATTTCAGGTGCAGCCAACGCTGCAACCCGAACCCTGACCATCGGCGATATTTCAGACCCAGCACCTGCAAAATACGACCCAGTATCGTATTCAGACGCTCAGGCACCATTCTTCGAGTCGCTTTACGACCAGCTTTTCCTGCGCACTGCACCAGCTGCGGCTAAGGGCGTAAAGGGCGGATTGGTTACTGCCCACACCCTGTCAGACGACAAGACCACTTTGACCATGACCATTCGCTCAGGCGTTAAGTTCACCGACGGTTCTACTCTTGACGCAGACGTAGTCAAGGCAAACCTTGACCGCCGCAGCGACACCACCATCCCTTCGTACTCAAAGTTCGACAAGGGTGGCACTCAAGAAATCACCTCGGTTACCGTTGACGGCAACAAGGTAGTTGTGAAGTTCAAGTCGGCTCAGCCAAACGCTGCTTACGAACTTTCAGGCCCTGCGGGCTTCATCGTTTCTGAGAAGGCTGCGAAAGACAAGAACCTATTGCTTTCAGCCCCATACGGTTCTGGCCCATACAAGCTAGACGCAGCTAAGACCATCAAGGCCAACAGCTACCGTTTGGTCAAGCAGGCCAGCCACTGGAACAAGGCTAACTACCCATACGACGTCATCGTCTACAAGGTATACGCCACCACCCAGGCTCAGGCAAACGCAGCAGCAGCCGGTCAGATTGACGTAGTGCTTCAGCCAGCGACCACCTCGGTGCCGCTGCTAAAGGCTCGTAATGTCGGTCTAGTTGCCAAGCCTGGCGTGGTTTACTTCATGCAGTGGTGGGACAAGCTAGGTAAGAACTACAAGTTCACCGAAGACAAAAACGTTCGTCTAGCCTTCTCATACGCAACTGACCGTAACGCTCTGGTCAAGGGTATCTTTGCCGGCGACCGCGCTACCGCGTCATTGGTTGGCAAGACTGCTCTTGGTTACTCAGAGCTACTTGACGAGAAGTACACCTACAACCTGGCTAAGGCAAAGCAGTTGCTTGCTGCTTCGAAGTACCCAAACCCAGAGTTCACCATCGTGATCTCAGCTAACGACGCTTCGGTTCACGAAATGCTCAAAACCCAGTGGGCTAAGGCTGGCATCACCATGAACATCAAGATCGCTGCCAACGGTGGCGAGCTGTTCGGCGCAGTTCGCACCGGTGCCATGGGTATCTTCAGCTTCGACACCTCAAACCTGACCGCTTGGACAGGCTTGATGTTGAACTCATTCCCTAACTACCAGGGTGCAACCAACGCAAAGATCGGTGCGGCACTTGGTGCCCTTGCAGCCGACAACAAGAACGCTGCCAAGGCTGAAGCCTTGAACAAGGCGATTGTTGAGGAAGCCTGGTCACTGCCACTGCGTGAGTCTTACTCATACCTTGGTTACAACAAGAAGACCGTAAAGACCATGAAAATTGGTGCAAACGGAAACACCTGGCCTCTCCTAACCGAGATCAAGCCAGCCAAGTAACACCCTCCAGTGACAAGTGGGAGCACTTACCTATCGGTGCTCCCACTTGTCATTACCAAGCAAGTTTTTAGCAGCAGAATAAGAGCATGATCCGATTTGTTTTAAACCGAGTGGCAATGGGGCTACTCACCCTGTTCGTTGCGGCGGTGCTGAGCTTCATCATTGTGCACCTAATGCCCGGAACCCCTGGTGAAATTGCCCTGGGCACTTCAGGTACACCAGAGACCATTCGCGAGTTCAATGAAAACATCGGCTGGTACGACCCGCTGGTGGTTCAATTCATCGATTGGGTGCGCATGCTGCTGGGTGGCAGTCTCGGAATCTCTTACGTTGACAATCGTGATCTCAGCGTAGAAATTTTGACTCGAATCCAGGTCACCGCCTACCTATCTCTGGCTGCCATCGTTTTGACCGCGATCCTTGGTGTTGTTGTCGGAGTAACCGCTGCGGTTCGCGGCGGCATTATTGACCGAGTTTTGAACTCAATCACCGCCTTCTTCATCGCGGTGCCACCATTTTGGTTTGCAATTTTCCTGATTCTAGTTTTCGCGGTATTCAACCCACTGCTTCCGGCCAGCGGTTACATCGACATTGTCGATGACCCAATCGGCTGGGCATCAAGCCTTGTTCTGCCGGTGATCGCCCTTGCGGTACACGGCGGTGCAGCCATCGCACGTATCACCAGGTCTGCAATGCTTGAGGCAGTCTCTCAAGAGCACATTCGTACGCTTCGAGCCATGGGTGTGCCTCGCACTCGAATCGTTTATCTGCACGCGCTTCGTTTTGCCAGCGTGCAAATTGTTTCAGTCATTGGCCTTCAGTTCGTGCTCACCTTTGGTGGCACGGTTACTGTGGAGCAGTTGTTCCAGCTGCCCGGCCTAGGCACTGGTGTTCAACGCGCAATCGGTATGCACGACGTTCCTCAAATTCAAGCGACCGTTATCGTCACCACCGTGGTTGTTGTCATCGCAATGTTCCTGACCGAAATTGCTACTCGTTTCTTAGATCCAAAGGTTAGAACCCGATGAGCGCCGCAACCAAGAAGAAATCTGCACCAAGCTTTTTGAAGCGTCCAGGTGCTCTAATCAGCCTCGCCTGGTTGGCTTTTATTTTCATCGGATCGCTCACTGCGCCGCTGTGGGTGCCATTCGATTTCGCTCAGCAGAACACCGGTTTCGAGCTGCTAACCCCAAACGCCCAGTTCATTCTCGGAACCGACGATCTTGGGCGCGATATCTTCAGCCGCATCATGGTTGCCGGTGCCGGCACCATGGTTGGCGCTGTAATCACCGTGTTGGTGGCATTTGCGATTGGTTTGCCAGTTGCGTTTATTGCAGCCCAATACGGTGGCAAAGTCGAGTCATTCTTCAGCCGATTCGCCGAGATCATCTTTGCGCTTCCCGGCATGGTGATGATTTTGGCTCTGGTCGGTGCCATCGGCCAAGAAAAAATGGAACCGCTGATGGTTTTCTTCGGTTTCCTAATTTCTCCAGCCGTCTATCGAGTGCTGCTCGGGCAAATTATTTCAATCCGTCAGCGACTTTATGTTGACGCCGCGAGGTTGAACGGCCTCGGTTCGGTTCGCGTGAACCTCCGACACATTTTGCCGGGTATCTGGCGCACCGTGTTGGTTCAGATGGCTCTGATATTTGTCGCCGGTATCTCAATTCAGGCAGGTCTATCGTTCTTGGGAATTGGCCCGCAAGAGCCAAACCCAAGCTGGGGTGCAATGATTCTTCAGGCCACCAACCTGATTTATTTCTCTCCGTGGATGATGGTTCCACCTGGGCTAGTTTTGGTCTTTACGGTCTTTGCAATCAATGAGCTTGCAGACGTGTTCGGTGAAGGTGAAGCTCAGGCTTCGGGTGTAAAACCTTTCTCTTTCAAAGATCTCAAGGGTCGCCGCCGCGCTAATCTTCCGGTGGTCGAGGCTGCTCCTAAAGCTGCGCACCTACTCGAGCTAAAGAACCTGGTCGTTGGAGTCGAGGGTAAGCACGAGCTCGTCACAGACGTTTCTCTCTCGCTCAAGCAGGGCGAAGTTCTCGGCGTCGTTGGTGAATCTGGTTGTGGTAAAACCATGACGGCTCTTTCGGTAATCGGCTTGCTGCCGCCGGGGGTTAAGGTTCGCTCAGGATCGATCTTGCTAAACGGAATCGACATTGCTGATTGGAATGAGCAAGAGCTAAACACCGTGCGCGGAAGTGAAATGGCGTACATTTCGCAAGAGCCAATGGTCGCACTTGACCCAATGTTCACGGTTTCACACCAGTTGGTTTACCCACTGCAGCGCATCCGTGGTTTGTCCAAGGCCGCCGCAAAAACTGAAGCGCTTGAGCTATTGCAGCAGGTCGGCATCGTAAACCCACAGCGTGTCATGAAGTCTTACCCACACCAGCTTTCTGGTGGTATGGCCCAGCGCGTCGCTATAGCACTGGCCCTTACCGGAAACCCTCGATTGCTGATTGCCGACGAGCCAACCACGGCTCTGGATGTGACCATTCAGGCTGAAATTCTTGACCTCTTGCGTGCATTGGTTCAGCAGCGCGGAATGGGTCTGGTTATTGTTACCCACAACCTCGGAGTTGTAGCCGACATCGCCGATCAGGTTGCCGTCATGTACGCCGGTCAGGTTATCGAGGCCGGGCCAGTTGCCGATGTGCTATTGCACCCCGCTCATCCTTACACCTCAGCTCTATTGGGTGCTGACCCACACTTTGGCACCGACGGGGTAATGCCAGATCGCCTGGCATCGATCCCTGGGGCAGTGCCACCGGCGTGGGAATGGACCAGCTCTTGCCGATTCGCGGCACGATGCTACTTCGCCACCGAAATTTGCAAGCAGCCACTGCAAGAAAAAGAAGCGCACCAGGGCGGCGCAGTGAAGTGCATGCGTTTTGGTGAATTAACTCTGACCACGACCAATCACGGCAAGAACTAGGTGATGGCCATGACAAATACAACTCCGCTACTTGAGGTAACCGACCTATCGGTTCAATACGGCAAAGGCAAGACCGCTTTTTCTGCTGTCAGCGACATCAACTTTGTGATTCAGCCGGGTCAGGTGTTAGGCCTGGTTGGTGAGTCTGGTTCAGGTAAGTCGACAATCGGTAAGGCAATCCTGGGGCTTGAAAAGGTTAAGACCGGCAGCATCAAGTTTTTAGGCACTGACATCACTCACGATTCTCTGAAGCGCCGAAAGAAAACGGCCGCCGGAATTCGCGTGGTTTTCCAAGATCCTTACTCATCGCTAAACCCGGCTCTAACTGTCGGTGAAACCCTCATCGAGCCTTTGGTTGTTGATGGGGTAAAGCGTGAAGACGCACTGGCGCTGGCGCGAGAGGTGCTGGTCAAGGTTGGTCTTTCGCCAGAAGCGGCAGACCGCTACCCTCGCAACTTTTCGGGCGGTCAACGTCAACGAATCGCGATCGCTCGTGCACTAATTGTGCGGCCGAAGCTAATCGTGCTCGACGAGCCAGTATCAGCTCTAGACCTATCAACCCAGGCGCAGGTGCTCAACCTGCTGGCTGATCTTTCGCAGAGCGAAGACGTCGGATTCCTTTTTATCGCCCACGACCTCGATGTGGTGCGTTTTCTATCTGATGATGTAGTGGTGCTTTATAAAGGCCGCGTCATGGAACACGGCGATGTCAACCGAGTGGTCACGGCACCTAAGCATCCCTACACCCAGACGCTCACCGCAGCAGCTCCAGCTCCGAACCCTCACGTTCAAAAAGTTCGTCGGGAGGCTTGGCAGCAACTTCAGGTTTCGAAGAAGCAGCATGTTGCTGATATCGGTCAGGGTTGCCCATTCGTTGCCCGTTGCCCGATAGCCCAAGAGAACTGCGCAACTGAAATTCCAGCTCTGCGAGAGGTGACCGGGGTTAAAGTTTCGTGCCACTATGCCTAATTTGGCAGGTTCTGCAAACTGGATTCGCCCAGCAGAAGATGAAATAGCTCGGCCTGGCCATAGGCCGGTTTACTGGCTGCGCAGAGAGTTTGACCTCTCTGAAGCGCAGGCGAGCGGTGCCTTGCAACTCGAAATTTCAGCTCAGGGTCTTTATCAGGCGTTCATTAATGGCCAGCGGGTTGGTGATCAAGAGCTAACCCCCGGTTACACGCAGTATCGCGAACGCATCCAGTTTCAGACTTTTGATGTCTCAGAGCTGCTTCGGCCCGGCATCAACTCGATTGCCGTTTTGCTAGCTGATGGATGGTTTCGCGGCGCCTGCGACGTGATGCGCAGCGTAAATCAATTCGGCGACCGGACATCCCTGATTGCTCAGATTAGTCCGGCGGGGAAAACCGCTAGCCCAATTCTGACCACCGATAACCAGTGGCGATCGGCCACATCTCATGTACTCGGTGCCGATATTTTTCTAGGTCAGATCGAAGACCGCCGGCTTTGGCAGGCAGACATCACTCATCCGTATTTTGACGATTCAAACTGGTCGGCGGTAGTGGTGACCCAGGTGTCTTCTCAGCTGGTCGAACCAATCAGCCCGCCGGTTAGAAAAACGGCAAGTTTTGCACCCAAAAAGATCTGGAAAAACTCAGCCGGCGATTTCGTGGTCGATTTCGGTCAAAACATTTCCGGATGGGTGCGACTAAGCAATCTAGGCGATGCTGGCAACCAAATCACACTGACCCACGGTGAATTCGTAAACGCTTCGGGCGAGCTCGACACCTCACACCTTGATGCATTTTTCCCATTTATGCCAGAACCGATTAGAGACCATCAGGTTGACTCGGTAATCTCAGCCGGAAGACCCGGCGATGTTTTTGAGCCGCAATTCACCACCCACGGTTTTCAATATGTTGTAGTCAGGGGTTTTCAAGGTGAGCTAACCGAAGCTGATCTAAGCGCGATTGCGGTGCACACTGATTTCGAACAGTTTTCAGTTTTCAAAAGCAGTGACCAGCGACTCAGCTGGCTTGACCAGGCCAGCGAGTGGTCATTCCGCGGCAACGCCGTAGATGTGCCAACTGACTGCCCTCAGCGTGAGCGTTCAGGATGGACCGGCGACTGGCAGATTTTTGTTGACACCGCTGCGTTCAAGTTTGACGTTGATGGCTTCTCAAGAAAATTTCTAGCCGATGTGCGTTTGGATCAAAACGCCGATGGGCGAGTAGCCAACATCAGCCCGATGACCGAACCCGAGGGTTGGCAATCGCGCATGGCATTTATGCACGCATCTTCCGGATGGGGAGACGTTGTGGTTCACGCTCCATACGCCACCTACTGGGCATACGGCAAAACCGAGGCGCTCGCCGAAAATTTCGAAGCCGCCAAAATGTGGATTGACTTTGGATTGACCACCGCAGCTTCCGGGCGGCATGCGGGCCGCACCGGCGCAGCTGCCCCTCACGAAGAATTTCTATGGGATACCGGCTACCACTGGGGTGAGTGGCTCGAACCGGGCGTGCCCATAATCAATCCATTTGAAAAATCGGCGTACGACTGCTCTGATGTCGCCAATGCATATTTGTACCGATCTATTTGCGAGTTTGTCGAAATGGCTGAGGTGCTTGATAAGCCTGCCGAATTGATTGACCAGTACCGTGAACTATCTGCAAAAGTGCTGGGTGCGTGGCGTACCGAACACCTCAGTGCCGACGGCTTGGTGAAGCTGAAAACCCAAGCGGCATTCACCAGGGCGCTGGCTTTTGGTTTGATTCCAGAAGAAATGGTGTCGGCAAATGCACAAGCCCTGTCTGAAATGATTCGAGCTAATGGCACTCGGCTCAGCACCGGGTTTCTGTCGACCGCTTACCTGTTGCCGGTCTTGGCTGACCACGGCTACTTAGAACTGGCGTACGAATTACTACTTCAGCGTGAACGCCCCAGCTGGCTTTACATGCGAGACCAGGGCGCAACCACGGTGTGGGAAAGCTGGGATGGCATAGTCGAAGGCAAGCCGAGCATGTCACTCAACCACTATTCAAAGGGTGCAGTCGCAAACTTCTTATATCGCTACGTAGTCGGCCTTCAACCAACTGCACCCGGATACCGCAGCTACCGGGTCGCTCCGAAACCGGGTTTAGACATAGCGGATGTTTCGATGACCCAGAAGACCGCACACGGGTCACTGGCTATTAGCTGGAGTATCGCCGATCATCAATTCAAATTACGAGTGGACGCAACCGAGTCAAGCGCGATTGGCGAAGTGGTTTTACCCACCGGAGACAGATTTGATTTGATTCCAGGTACAACTCATGAATTTGCCTGTGCGGTAGAGAGATTTAACTTGCACTGATGCCCAACACTGTGGCAGTATTGACAAGTTCGTGAGTCGTCGCGCATTCTGTGCGACCCACTGCAGGCGAAGTGAACTATCAGTTTTGGTAGGTCCGGCCGCAGCTGAACAAAAATTTATCTGACCCAAACTTAGGGTCTGCGAGTCTCAGATTCGCGACACGCCCGAGCGCGTGGGTCGGAGCATTTGATAACAAAACAGTGGTGCAACATTCGTAGTGCTACTAAGCCTTTCGCGGGGCCCTCCCGCGAAAACAACGAGAGCGAGTCAAGATGGCCGGACAGAAAATCCGCATTCGACTTAAGTCATACGACCACGAGGTCATTGACACTTCGGCACGCAAGATCGTCGACACCGTCACCCGTGCGGGCGCGACCGTAGTAGGCCCTGTGCCGCTGCCGACTGAGAAGAACGTTGTGTGTGTGATCCGTTCACCACACAAGTACAAAGACAGTCGCGAGCACTTCGAAATGCGCACCCACAAGCGCGTTATCGACATCATCGACCCAACTCCAAAGGCAGTTGATTCGTTGATGCGTCTCGACCTTCCAGCAGACGTGAACATCGAGATCAAGCTCTAAGGAAAAAGATGTCAACCGAAAACAAGACTGTAAAAGGGCTACTGGGCACCAAGCTCGGCATGACTCAGGTCTGGGACGAGAACAACAAGCTTGTTCCTGTTACCGTGATCGAGGCTGGCTCAAACGTAGTTACCCAAATCAAAAACGCAGAGACCGATGGCTACTCAGCTATTCAGGTCGCCTACGGCGTCATCGACCCACGCAAAGTAACCAAGCCTGAGGCTGGCCACTTTGAAAAAGCCGGAGTCAACCCACGTCGCCACGTAGCCGAAATTCGCACCGCAGACGCAGCTAACTACTCAGTTGGTCAAGAGCTGGGTGTTGAGGTTCTAGAGGTCGGCGCAAAGGTCGACGTCGTTGGTACCTCGAAGGGTAAAGGCTTCGCTGGTCACATGAAGCGCCACGGCTTTGCCGGTGTGGGCGCCTCACACGGTCAGCACCGCAACCACCGTAAGCCAGGTTCGATTGGTATGTCATCGACCCCGGGTCGCGTATTCAAGGGTATGCGCATGGCTGGCCGCATGGGTGGCGACCGCGTTACCACTTTGAACCTAACCCTCCACTCAGTAGACGCAGAGCGCGGCTTGCTGTTGGTTAAGGGTGCGGTTCCAGGCCCTAAGGGTCAACTCGTATTCGTCCGCAACGCAGTGAAGGGAGCGTAACCCAAATGGCAGAAACCACAAAGGTTGACGTTCTCGACGTTCAGGGTAAGAAGGCTGGGTCAGCAGACCTACCAGGCGACATCTTTAACGTCCAGACCAACGTTCCACTAATCCACCAGGTTGTTGTTGCTCAGCTAGCAGCAGCTCGCCAGGGCACTCAGTCGACCAAGCGTCACGGCGAGGTTGCCGGTACCGGTAAGAAGCCGTTCAAGCAGAAGGGTACTGGTCGCGCTCGTCAGGGTTCGCTACGTGCTCCACAGATGCGCGGTGGTTACATTTCTCACGGTCCAAAGCCTCGTACCTACGAGCAGCGCACCCCAAAGAAAATGATTGCTGCCGCAGTTCGCGGTGCGCTTTCAGACCGCGCTCGCAACGGCCGTCTTCACGTAATCGCTGAGTTTGCGATTGGCACTGCTCCTTCAACCAAGGCAGCAAGCGCAATCATCAACCAGCTAACTGCACGTCGCAACGTTCTAGTAGTGCTAGACCGTTCAGACGAACTGAGCTACAAGAGCTTGCGCAACCTACAGAGCATCCACGTTCTTCCGGTTGACCAGCTAAATGCTTACGACGTCTTGGCCAGCGACGACGTGATCTTCACTAAGTCGGCTCTCGACGTATTTATCGCCGGTCCAGCAAAGGGCTCAGCTAAAGCTGTAGCAACCTCAGCTGAGGCTGCTAAGGAGGCATAATCATGGCTGCGATCAACAAAGACCCACGCGAAGTCATCATCAAGCCAGTTGTCTCTGAAAAGAGCTACAACTTGATCGACAACGGTAAGTACACCTTCGAAGTTGACCCTCGCTCAAACAAGACCGAGATCAAGCAGGCCATCGAAGTTATCTTCGGTGTAAAGGTTGCTTCGGTTAACACACTCAACCGCGTTGGCAAGACCCGCAGTACCAAGTTCGGTTTGGGCAAGCGCAAAGACACCAAGCGCGCCATCGTGACCCTAAAGTCCGGCTCTATCGACATCTTCGGAAACGTCGGTTAGGCGAGAGGAACCTAGAAAATGGCAATCCGTAAATACAAGCCAACGACCCCAGGTCGTCGTGGTGCATCGGTTTCAGACTTTGCTGAAATCACTCGCTCGACTCCTGAGAAGTCATTGCTCCGTCCGCTAACCAAGACCGGTGGCCGTAACTCGGCTGGCCGCGTGACCACCCGCCACATCGGTGGAGGCCACAAGCGCCAGTACCGCGTTATCGACTTCCGTCGTCACGACAAAGACGGTATTCCAGCTGTTGTGGCTCACATCGAGTACGACCCAAACCGTACCGCTCGCATCGCCCTTCTGCATTACGCAGACGGAGAAAAGCGCTACATCATTGCTCCTAACAAGCTCAAGCAGGGAGACCGCATCGAGCAGGGTGCAGGCGCCGACATCAAGCCAGGAAACGCTCTTCCATTGAAGAACATCCCGGTTGGTACCGTCGTGCACGCTATCGAGCTAAAGCCAGGCGGTGGCGCAAAGCTGGGCCGTTCAGCCGGTGCTTCGATCCGTCTAGTTGCAAAAGATGGCCCATACGCACAGCTTCGTTTGCCTTCGGGTGAAATCCGCAACGTTGACGCTCGCTGCCGTGCGACCGTTGGTGAAGTTGGTAACGCCGAGCAGTCAAACATCAACTGGGGTAAAGCCGGCCGCATGCGTTGGAAGGGCGTTCGCCCAACCGTCCGTGGTGTCGCCATGAACCCTGTTGACCACCCACACGGTGGTGGTGAGGGTAAGACCTCCGGTGGTCGTAACCCTGTTACCCCATGGGGTCAGAAGGAAGGCCGCACTCGTAAGCCAAACCTTCCATCCGACAAGCAAATCGTTCGTCGTCGTTACGTCGGCAAGAAGTAGGAGATCTCTAGATGCCACGCAGTTTGAAGAAGGG
>JACCDN010739988.1_pt1 | contig 36358 bp, 34 predicted proteins | sample 7441691 | NCBI WGS metagenome assembly JACCDN01 (sample SAMN15323439, study PRJNA562643) | freshwater metagenome | isolation source: river surface water | place: USA:Blue River Watershed | collected 2017-08-16
ATTAGGTATTTGTAAAAATCCTTCGATTGACAGGCTCCAAACTTGGTTTGATGGAATTTTTAATGATCGGAGATTTTCTTCTTGCGTTAATTCTTCTTTGGTTTTGGTGTTTCGAGGATCTTCGAGAATTTTTTCAACTCGGTGCGATTTGTTGATTTCCGATACGATATTTCCAAAATTCATTGGGTAATGAAAAGTCTGTGTCAGTGCGGATAATCTATTGTCGGGATTATAAATTACGCGGCGCGAGTAAGTTGTGGTTGTTTGTCCTTTTAATAATTTTTCCAACTCTTGCGCTTGATTAGAAAAACGTTCCGCATCTGACTTGGCTCGATCAAAAACGCTGAGAAACGGTGTTGAAATAAAACTACATATTCCACGACTGGCTAAAACCGTGGCATAAGTTGAATTGCTTAAACCAAATATTTTAACTTCGGGATTTCTATCTTCTGGATGATTTTCAAAGTGTTTTACAATCAGTGGAATTTTATTTTCAAAACTATCGCCACCCATCCACGGCATCATATTCCAACCATTTTTGATACAATCGATCACCTGATTCGCGCCAGTTGTATCAGATATCGCCGGAAAAACTGTCGGCTTTAATCTTTCGGAAGATATTCGAACAATTTCTGGCTCAATAACCAGCGCACCATTTTCATATTGTGGTATTTTTACACAAAATCCTTTACCAATTAACGCCGCAATTTTTTGCGCAATCAGTTTTTGTCCAGCTTCGCCTTCAATGCCGTTGGATGGCGCGATAAAAGCAATAACAGGATTATAATCTTCCCCAAATGAAATCCATTTGTAGTTCATTTCTAAGTTTGTCTGTTGATTAAGGTATGCTAAACTAAAATCTGTCGATCGCAATTTGAAGCAATCGAAAAATTATTAGAACCCAAGAATTAATTTAAGCGAAACAAAATGACTTCTGAAGAAATCTATAAACAGCAAAAAACCGAATTCCTTGACAGTCTTCAACCTGACGATTTCCGCAACGGCGGCAGTTTCAATCAAGCTGAACAAGTTATCGATCAACTCTATAAAGCGCTTCTCAAACACGCCAAAAACCAAGATGATACTGAAGAATTTATTACCAAAGCCGTAACTCATCTTTTTCGCGAAGGCTCTCCAGCGGTGGCGAAAGCGATCAGTCTTTCAAAGACTTTTTTAAGCAGGCTCTAAATTTTTAACATTTGAAAAGCCATTGCTAGAAGAACTATCGCGCCGAATAGTAGAACTGCAGGTCCAAATTTTTTTGAAATTATTTTTGCCAGATAAAGTCCTGCAATAGTTGCTGCAAAAGCCCAGAAGCTGATAGAAAATATAAAAGGTAAAATCGGTTTGTTGGAAATTCCCAAGCCAATACCAACTCCAAATGCGTCCAGACTGGTTGCGAAAGATACGATCAAAATTTTGACCAAGCTGTGAAATTCGGTTTTTTCCTCTTTTTCTTCTTTGCTGAATAATTCTTGAAAGCCTTCGAAGGCCATGTGCAAAGCTACTGCAGCGAGTAATCCGAAAGCGATCCAGTGATCAATTTCTTTAAATTTGCTGACGATGTGAGTGCCGGCAAGTGCGCCAAATAAAGCTACAAAGCCTTCGGCAAGTCCTGAAGAAATTGCAAATTTAAAAACATCTTTTTTGGTGAAAGGTCTCGAACCCATAGCCACGGCGGCAGAAAATGAGTCTGAACTTAGAACTAAACCAATTAAAATAATTTCGAGTAAAGAGGTCATGAAAGAGAATAAAAAATTTAGGATTTACTTGCTGTAACGTGACGATCGCCTTATTTTTTATAAATTACGATTCCGCTCTGATTAAAATTTAAATCCAAATATTTAAGGAGAATATGAGTTATTTTTACAAAACAATGAAGTCGCCCGTGGGCGAGTTGAAGATTGTTACAAGCAATTGTGGTTTGGCGGCAATTTTATGGGAAAATGACGATCCAAAAAGAGTAAAATTTGAAAATCTTGTCGAGAATAAAACTCACCCAATTCTTTTGGAAAGTGAACAGCAATTACAGGCTTATTTTGCTGGCAAAAGAAAATCTTTCGCACTGAATTTAGACGTTAAGGGAACGGATTTTCAGAAAAAAGTTTGGCAAGCTTTGCTAACAATTCCTTTTGGCGAAACCAGAAGTTACGGACAAATTGCCGAGCAAATCGGCAATCCTAAAGCCTCGCGACCAGTTGGTGTTGCTAGCGGTAAAAATCCAATTTCAATTATTGCGCCTTGTCATCGCGTTATCGGTTCATCTGGTAAATTAACCGGCTTCGCTGGCGGTTTGGAAGCGAAAGCTTATTTGTTGGATTTGGAGAGTAATAATTAATCAAACAATCGTCTCATGTCTTTGTAAACGATTCCAGCATCTAATACCATTTTAACCTCAAAATCAGCTTCCTATGCTTCATCTTTTTGGTCTAAAATTTACAAAAAAACCTTCTGTATATCCTGATACAGAAGGTTTTTTTTATAAATTTTATTCTCAAAAATCTTTTGCCTAAAAAGCTGATTTTGAGGTTAAAATGGTATAAATATTCGTCGCTGCAAATTTTAAATCCGAAGATTTTAAATCTATTGCGTTCCACTTTCTCATTATTACGTTAGCATCTTCTAATAAATCATAATTTTTATATGAATAAAAAAGAGAAAAAATCAAATATCGACAGTATAAAAAATAATGCCAAAAAGGCTGAGTCTGTGCTAAAAATATTAGCCAACTCAAAACGTCTGATAATTTTATGTTATTTGATGAAAAACGAGAAAACCGTGGGGGAATTGGCGCAACTAGTTGGCTTGTCCTCATCTTCTATTTCTCAACATTTGGCAAAAATGCGAGCTTTGAATTTGGTTGAAACAGATAAAAGGGGACAGGAAGTTTTTTACAAAATTGAAAATCAAGAAATTGAGGCAATTTTATCAACTCTTTGTCTAATTTATTGTAAATAAATTTTTATCATTAATCTTAGTATATAATAACATTATTAAACAAAAAACATATGAGTATCGACAGATTTATTTTAGGATTTGCTGGTTTTATGACTATGGCTGGATGCGTTCTTGGCTTATTGGTAAACCACAACTTCTTTTATCTAAGCCTTTTTGTTGGATTCATGATGTTTCAGTCGGCTTTTACAAAATTCTGTCCAATGGCGTGGATTGTAAAAAAACTTGGCGGTCAAAGTAAAAATTTTTTCTAGATGAATAATTTCTTAAAAAAGACAGTTCTGTTTTCGTTCTGCTTTATGAGTCTCGCTAACGCAGCCGAGGTTCCAATAAATCAGGTTTTGGAACAGGTTTTGCAAAATTCTAATTCCAAAAAGTCGGCGCAATATAGTTTGAAAGCCTCGGAAGGCGAAGCTAACAAGGCTGAAAAACATTGGCTTCCAACTTTATACATCGACGGCACAACTTACCAAACCAACGACCCAGCTAAAAATTTTATGGGCAATCTCTATCAGAGATCAGTCACGTCGTCAGACTTCAACACAAGCTCAATCAACAAGACCGCCAGCAAAAGTTTCTCGAGATCTGCGGTTGGAATAAATTTGCCAATCTATCAAGGCGGCTCAGGCGTTGCCTACAGCGATTACGCTAAAAGCATTACAACTTCTAAAAAGTACGATTTAAAGCAGGCGGAAGTTGATCAATATTGCTACACATCCGCTATTTACATATCTCTAGTGAGCCTTGCACAGCAAAAAGAAAGGCTGCAAAAAATTGCCTCCAGCATTGAAGGCGTGATCAAAAAATATTCTCTGGGCAATTCAAATAATCAGATTGGATATTCTGGATCACTTATTCTACAGGCTTCTCAGAACAAAACCAAAAGCTTCCTCATCGACAACGAAGAAAAAACCAAAGCGCTTTACCAAATTTTAAAGGAAACAGGATTTGAAAATGAAAACGCTTGGAGTGTCGCCAAATTGCCCGTTGATCACTACATCGGCAAGTATCTGCGCTTTAAAAGCGAGAACTCTTCTTTCAAAACCTCGTCCTTAAAAGCCAAAGTTGATGCCGCAAAAAATGAAGAAAAAATCAGCAATGCTAAAAATCTGCCCCAACTAAATTTATACGCCGAGAACTACTCATTCAACGGTTCGCGCGCAACTCAAAATGGCTACACCGCTGGCGTAAATTTGCATTGGAGTTTTTACGATCCGCTGAGCTACGGCAATGACTCAATTTCTCAAAACAACACCAACTCTTCGCGCCACGAATTTTTGGCGCATCAGCAAAATGAAAAAGCCGAAATCGAATATCTTAACTCGCAAATAAACTCGCTGGAAGAGGCGGTTAAGTTGGCAACAAAAAATGACGCTTTGATGTTTAAAAATGTCAACGTTTCTAAAGATTTATTTAAAAGTGGCGCCATCACGGCGTCTGGCCTATCTGACGCGATCATGAAATATCTCGATAACTTCGTTTATCTTTCTAACGCCGAGCTGCAATTAATTGAGCTTCACTCCAAAAAACTAGCCAAACAGCAAGTTGATATTTCAGAAATTTTATCATCCAAAAATGAATAAAAAACACGGCATTGTTGGCTCGCTTTCCAACTATTTTTTATTAAATCCCAAACTGACTTTGATCGTAATTTTGGTCAGTATTTTGATGGGATTTTTCTCAGTATTTTTTGTCGCAAAAGAAGAAGAGCCGCAAATTGTGGTGCCGATGATCGACATCACAACTAGCGCTTACGGGCTAACAGCCAAAGAAGTTGAGCGCGAAGTGACCGAAGTGGTGGAAAGAGCAATGTGGGGAATTAGCGGCGTTGAATATGTTTATTCGCAAAGCAGCAAACATCAAAGTTTGGTGACGGTTAGATTTAAAGTTAACCACTCGCTAGATAACAGTTTGTTAGAAGTTCATCACAAATTGATGGATGCAAAATCCGCTTTGCCAAAAGGCGCCAATGATTCAAAAGTTGAGTCATTTTCAATTGATGATGTGCCATTTTTGGTGCTAACTTTTTCTTCCAACAGCAAGTCAAATTACGAGTTAAGACAAGAAATTGCTCCTTTAGCAAGAGAGCTTTCAAGCACGCCAGACCTAAACAAAATCGAGATGCTTGGCGGACAAAAAAGAGTTGTTCGCATTGTCGCCGACAAACAAAAACTGCTAAATAATGGCGTGTCAGTTTTAGCAATTTCTGAAGCCGTTAAAAATAACCAATTGCTTTTGCCAGCTGGCACAAACCTTGGCAGCGACAACCTTTTTGACATTGACGTTGGCGGCCGCTTTAAAAACGCCGAAGATGTAAAAAATGTTTCTCTTGGTTATCACGGCGGCAGAGTTGTTCGCATTAAAGACATTGCTAATGTAATTGACGGCGCAGAAGACGTTTTGCGCTTGTCGTCAATTTACGAAAAAAACGCCGCCAATTCTGGCAGCAACGCTGTTTCAATTTCATTTTCCAAACGCAAAGGCGTGAATGCTGTTTTGCTGTCGCAAGAAATTATTAAGCGCGCCGAAAGTTTTGTTAAAGAAACGCCAGAAATTAAAATGAACATTGTGCGCGACTACGGCGCCAGCGCCAAAGAAAAGTCTGACGAGTTGATCACGCATTTAGCAATTGCAACCGTTCTTGTTTCAATTTTAATCGCCTTATTCATGGGCGTTAGAGCCGCGCTAGTTGTTGCCATTGCCATTCCCGTCACTTTGGCGCTGACATTAACTTCATTTTATTTTCTTGGCTACACGCTCAATCGCGTCACTTTGTTTGCGCTGGTTTTTGCCATCGGCATCTTGGTTGATGATGCGATTGTTGTGGTAGAAAATATCGAAAGACACTTCAGTTCTGACAATGACTGTGACTTCAAAAACACCGTTATTAAAGCCGTTTCAGAAATTGGCGGATCGACAATATTGGCAACCTTTGCGGTAATTTTTGCCATTTTGCCAATGAGCTTTGTGCAAGGTTTGATGGGTCCTTACATGAAGCCAATTCCAGTTGGATCAAGCTTTGCCATGATTTTTTCGCTGCTGGTTGCTTTTACAATCACACCTTGGGCGGCGCTAAAATTGCTGAAGAAAAAGCAACATTTCAAAGAAGTGGCCAAGCTTTCTTACTTGGACAATCTTTACAGCAAGATCATTCACATTTTGATCGATTGCAAAAAATCAGCGCTCAAATTTTTAGCAATTATTGGCTTATTGTTGTTGGCTTCGTTCAGCTTGGTTTACATCAAAGTGGTCAAAGTAAAAATGCTGCCATTTGACAATAAAACCGAATTTCAAATTGCACTTGATTACCCAACCAATACGTCTCTTGAGAAAAATCACGAACTAACAAAGCAACTCGCAGCTAGCTTGGTGAAAAATCCTGATGTTTTAAAAGTGCAGGTTTTTTCTGGCGAGCCGGCGCCATTTTCATTTTCTGGAATGGTAAAACACACCTTCATGCGTCACGCCGACTACATGAGCGATCTACAAATTGTTTTGAGCAACAAGCATGATCGCAGCCTCTCAAGCCACGAAATTATTGAATCACTGCGCCCGCAAATTAAAAAATTTGCCAAAGAAAATCAGGCAATTGCTAAAGTTTTAGAAATCCCCCCAGGCCCGCCAGTAATGGCTACGATGGTTGCCGAAATTTACGCCAAAGATCAAAATGAGCGCGATAAAATTACCAAAGAAATCCACGATATTTTTGCCACCGAGCCAAGCATTGTCGATCTTGACAGCTCGCTGCGAAACCAGCGCCAACGTAAATTTTACGAATTTGATTACCAAAATGGCGGCGCTTTAGGCATAAGTGCGGCGCAGCTTGCAAGCAGCGGCAGCTTGTTATTTTCCGAAAGTCAGCTTGGCATTTTAAGCGACACTTCTTCGCCAGAAGAAGTTGCGGTAAATTTTGTTTTTCCAAAAGAAGTTCGTGCTTCGAAAGATGCATTTTTGGCAATCAAAATCAACTCGCCGCAATCAGGCACCGTCAATGCTCTTAACATTATTAAAGAGGCAAAAATTGAAGATGCCGAGGTTTTGAATCGCAAAAATTTGGTGCCGGTAAATTACGTCACTTCTGAACTTTCTGGCGATGAAGAGGCGCCAATTTACGCAATTTCTAAGCTGTCAGATAAATTAAAAAATTATCAAACCCGCTTCATGTCGCTACCTTGGCAGTTTGAACAGCCAATCGTGAAATGGGACGGCGAAATGTTTATTACTTTAGAAGTTTTTCGCGATCTCGGAACCGCCTTCGCCTTCGCCATTATTGCGATTTACATTTTGATTCTAATCAAATTCAAAAGCTTCTCGGTGCCAATAATAATCATGGCGCCAATCCCGATTAGCTTGATTGGAGTGATGATTGGACATGGCATCACCAACTCTTATTTTACCGCCCCGTCGATGATTGGTTTTATGGCGGGCGCTGGAATTATCGTCAGAAACTCAATAATTTTAATCGACTTCATTGAGCAACAAATGAAGCGAGGCGTTCATTTAAAAGAGGCCGTGATTAGCGCCGGAATTCTGCGCTTCAGACCAATGCTTTTAACCGCAGCGGCAGTGATCTTTGGCAGCTTAATCATGCTTTCCGATCCAATTTTTGGTGGCTTTGCGGTGAGTTTAATTTTTGGCGAAATTGCTGCGACATTGCTTAGTCGCTTTGTGATTCCGATTTTATATTTTTATCTTATCGGCAAAAGAAGAGAGGCTTACGTTAAGCAATAAGTTCGTTTGGCAATTGCGGTCAATTCCAGAATTTCTTCGCCATCGCGCTATAATGGCGCTGTCGCAAAAAAATTTTCTAACCAGATTTATTTAAAATTAGATAAACCATAAAATGGCTTGCATCTTTGCGCATCAAGATTTCGTAAACTTTGTCAGATCTTTTTCTTTAGATTTTTCTACTTCAATAATGCTCTGGAAGTGGTAATAACTTTATTGTGCAAGCCGCCAAATTTTGGCGGTAAAAGTTTTTTGATGCGATAGGCATATTTGGCTAAATACCATTTTCTGAAGTTTACGCCATTGTCGATGTAATAAGTAAATTCATGATTTCCCATTTTGAAAGAATGAGACGAAATTCCGCTTGCGCCAAAAAGTAAACCAGTGCACTTTGCTAATAACAAAGAATCAACCAAAGCGTCCATGCCAAGCAAATAGCGGTGTTGTGGGCGAATATCTTTTAAATTATAAGCATTAATTTTGGAGACGCGAAAAGAATTAGAAGAGAGAATTTTATCGCCATACTTAGCAACGAAAGCGTCAAAATAGTCTTTTTCCTCAGTGACAAGAAAAATCTTTTCGATTTTATATTTTTCTAAAATTTCATCAGTACAACGAAACATTTGTTTAATTGTCGGACCAAATGAATGAAGCTGCGCCACGTTTAATTCTTTGCCGCGAAAGTGAATTCCCAAAATTGGTGATTCAAAAAAATGTGAATATTTTTCGACTTCTTTAATTACGTTTTCTTGTAAAAAAATATTTTTTTCAACGAAGGTTTTGTAAGAATCGCCTTTGTAAAAATCATCTATTGTTTTGGGTTCGATATTGTCAAACAGATGATTGGAAGGTGGTTCGCCGTAGCAGAAAAAAACTCTTTTGCTTTGATAAACTTCTTCCAAAGAATAAGGTGAAACTTGTTTAAAATAATATTCCCAAGAATTTTTACTGCCGTTAATTTTTTCTTGTTCGTTATATAAAGTTTTGAAATTTTCAAAATCGACAACAGGAATCATCCCTAAATGTTGAGCAGCTTTGATGTGAGAAAGAACTTGAGTAAAATTAGAAAAAAATCCCGATCCCAAAAAGCTGCGCCAAATCACATAAAATGTTTTGTCAGGATTTTTTTCGCCAAAGCTTTTCATATATCCTTTAAGCTGATTTGTGATGTCAAAAGGATATTTTTTATCGAATCTATCGTGACAGAAATAATGCTTATAAAATAGTTTGCGAATGATGCTCATATGTTTTTCAGAGGCTCCTTAATAAATTAAAATTTTCTTTGCGCTTCTTTTAAAATTTCAGGAAATTCAATTTTAATGAAGCCTTCTTTTAAGTTTACTTCGGGAAAAATTTTTCCGCTGAAAGGAAAATTTTCAATTTTTTCGAAGTTTTCTCCAGAAGATGTTTTGCGGAATTCATCTTCGAATTCAATTTCCAACATGCCGCCAGCGCCGAAGTCTTGGACGTTTGCGACCTTGCCGATTTTTTTAGAATTTGCGTTGTGAACTTCCAAGCCAATCAAATCGATGTAATAAAATTCATCATCCGATGTTTCTTGAAAATCTTCGCGATTGGCAAAAAACTCAGCTCCGCGCATTGTTTCGGCTTGGTTGCGATTCAAAATGGTGCTGACTTTTACAATTAAAATCGGATCGCCTGAACCAGAACTGCCCACGACGGTTTTGTTTTTGTTGGTGATTTTTATCTGAACAGAATCTCCTTTGGCATCGAAAAGTGGATATTTTTCGATTTGCAAATGATCGTCGCAGAAAGCCACAATCTTGACTTCGCCTTTAATTCCGAAGGCGGAAATAATTTTAGCGATGAGGATTTTTTTAGACATTTTTGTGATTTTTTACTTTTTCAAATTCTTCGGCTCGATAAAGCTTGGAGAGGTTTTCCAGAGTTGCGTTCAAGAAAGTAACTTTCTTATTTTCAAAAAACGAAGCGGCGATATCGACATATTCATCAAGCACAACTTTTAGCGGAACATCGTGCATAAATTTTAACTCGAAAGCGCCAAGGCGTAAGATGTAAACCATCACGTCAGGAAGTTTGTCTAAATCCCAACCTTCTTTTAGCAGGCCAAAAATATCGTGATCAATTTCGTCAACACCAAGAGAAATGCCGGTTAGCAACGTTTCTAAAAGGCCAAGATCGACGCGTTTCCGAAAAGATGTGATCGCATCTTCTTGCTGCAAAACATAATTATCGATCAAGTTATTTTTAATTTCTTCGAGCGCGATTTTTTTTTCGTGAAATTCAAATTGGTAAAAAACTTGAATTGCAACAAGGCGGCTCAGAGTGCGCTTGCGATAGGTTGGGGCGGGATTAATTTTTTTAAGTTTTAATTGCGTATTCATTGTATTTTTTCAAGAGACCCTTCGTTGACTTTTTGTAAGGCGCGCTTTTTAATGATGGTGAAATTTTTTCGCCAGTTTTCATTTCAATTCCCTTCAATTCCCTGCCAATGCCAAAAAGAACAGACATTAAATCCATCCTCATTATCGGGGCTGGACCAATCGTTATCGGTCAAGCCTGTGAGTTTGATTATTCGGGAACGCAAGCGTGCAAAGCCTTAAAAGAAGAAGGTTACAAGGTTATATTGATCAACTCTAATCCGGCTACGATTATGACCGATCCCAACTTGGCTGATCGCACTTATATCGAGCCCATCAATCCGGATATTGTCGAAAGAATTATTGCTAAAGAACGTCCTGACGCTCTATTGCCAACAGTTGGCGGACAGACCGCATTAAATTGCGCCATTGGTTTAGCGAAAAATGGTGTGCTGGAAAAATATGGCGTAGAGCTGATTGGGGCTTCAATTGAAGCGATTAATAAAGCTGAAGATCGCGCACTTTTTCAAAAAGCGATGGATAAAATTGGTTTGAAAACTCCAAAAAATGCCATCGTAAAAACTTTGGAAGCGGGTATGGAAGCGTTAAAAACCATTGGTCTTCCGGCTATTATTCGTCCGTCATTTACCATGGGTGGAGCTGGTGGTGGCGTGGCTTATACCGAGGAAGAATATCGCGATATTGTTGAATATGGTTTGGCAATTTCTCCAACCAACGAAGTGCTGATTGACGAGTCAATCATTGGTTGGAAAGAATATGAAATGGAAGTGGTGCGCGACAAAAATGACAATGCGATTATCATCTGTTCAATTGAAAACGTTGATCCAATGGGTGTTCACACTGGAGATTCAATCACGGTTGCGCCAGCTTTAACTTTGACCGACAAAGAATATCAACAAATGCGCAACGCTTCAATCGCAGTGCTTCGGGAAATTGGTGTTGAAACTGGCGGCTCGAACGTACAATTTGCGGTCAATCCCAAAGACGGAAGTTTGGTGGTGATCGAGATGAACCCTAGAGTTTCAAGATCTTCAGCACTTGCTTCCAAAGCTACTGGTTTTCCAATCGCCAAAGTTGCCGCGAAATTAGCGGTTGGTTATACTCTTGATGAAATTAAAAATGACATTACTGGAGGCGTCACTCCAGCTTCGTTTGAGCCAACGATAGATTACGTCATCACTAAAATTCCACGTTTCACTTTTGAAAAATTTAAAGGTTCTGAAACCGCGCTTTCCAGCTCGATGAAATCAGTTGGCGAAGTTATGGGAATTGGTCGTTCATTTATCGAGAGTTTTCAAAAAGCGTTGCGCTCAATGGAATCAAATCTAAGTGGCATGGACGACATCGCGATTGCTTCGGAAGATCAAGAACAGCGCATCAAAATTATCACCGAAAAATTAAAAATTGCCGCACCAAATAGATTATTATTAATCGCTCAAGCAATGCGCGAAGGTATGTCAGTTGCGGAAGTGGCGACTATCACAAAATATGACAAATGGTTTTTAGAGCAAATCAAAGGCGCTTTAGACGTTGAAGCTAAAGTGAAAAAAGAAGGTTTGCCAAAAAACCGCGAAGATTTTTTAAGTTTGAAACGCATGGGTTTTTCTGACAAACGCTTGTCAAAACTTACTGGCTTAACAGAAAAAGAAGTGCGCGAATTGCGCTGCAATCTCGGCGTAAACCCATCTTACAAACGCGTAGATTCTTGCGCCGCCGAGTTTGATTCGGTTACATCTTACATGTATTCAACTTACGAAGATTAAAGGAAATAATAAAATTTCTACGCCGATCGAATAAATGCCGTCATTGCGAGCGCGGTGTGGCAAACCAGTGCAGTATTCGGTTTTTCTGGTTTGTCGCGCTGCGTTCGCAATGACGACGTCGAAGAGATAGGGTTAACTAAAATATATGCATCCCCTTAAAATAATCTTAGATTCATGAAATATCTTTCTTACAAAAATATAAAAAATCGCGACGAACTTTTTGTTGAAAATGTCGCTATATCAGAAATTGCTGCAACGGTTGGAACTCCATTTTATTGCTATTCTAAAAAAACTTTAATCGAAAATTTTCAGAATTTTGTTGATGCTTTTGCGCAGGCCGAAATTTCCGATTATAAAATTTGCTACGCCATCAAAGCCAATTATAATTTGCATTTGGTCAAAATTTTAAGCGAACTTGGAGCTGGAATTGATGCGGTTTCAGCTGGTGAAGTTTTTCGTGCTGTAAAAGCTGATATTGATCCTAAAAAAATTGTTTTCGCTGGCGTTGGTAAGACTCGCGAAGAAATAAAATTCGCTCTTGAAAATGGTGTTGAAGAATTTTCTGTCGAGTCAATTGCTGAAATGTATTTGCTTAATGAAGTGGCTTGCGGTTTGAATAAAAAGGCCAAATTTTCGCTGCGCGTTAATCCCAATGTTGATGCCAAAACCATCGATAAAATTTCCACCGGTCGCAAAGGCGACAAGTTCGGTGTTGATATTGAAAAGGCTCTCGATGTTTATGCTCAAGCCTCAAAACTTCCCGGCCTTGAAATTTATGGCATCGCCATGCATATCGGTTCACAAATAACTTTGATCGATCCATTCAAGGCCGCTTTTATCAAGCTTCGCGACCTTTGTTTAAAATTACGCAATCAGGGTCATAAAATTTCTACCCTCGATTTTGGCGGCGGAATTGGCATTTTATACAAAAACGAAAATACGCTTTTGCTCAACGATTACGCCAATCTGATTAAAGAAATTACCAAAGATTTAAATGTCAAAATCAACATCGCCCCAGGGCGCGCGATGGTTGGAAATGCTGGATTGATGGTAACTAGTGTTGTGTTTTTGAAAGAAACTGGCGTTAAAAATTTTGCGATTATTGATGCTGCGATGAACGATCTAATGCGTCCAGGCCTTTACGGCTCCTATCACGAAGTGCTCGAAGTAAGAAAAAAAATTGGCACTAAAATTATTTACGATTTGGCTGGTCCAGTTTGTGAAAGTACCGATATTTTAGCGCAAAGTCGTGAATTAATTAATCCAAAACCAGACGATTTATTGGTGTTCTGTTCCGCTGGCGCTTATGGCTCTTCAATGTCCAACGAATATAATTGCCGCCCGATGATTCCGGAAGTTTTGGTTGATGGCAATAAATTCACCGTAATTCGCCGCCGTCCAACGTTTGATGAAATGCTGCATTTGGAAGTCTATACCAAACTACAAATCTATTGATCGCATTAACTTCGTCTTTTGGTAAAAACTAAAACTTAAAAAACCAGCGGTATATATGATACAGCAAGTTTTTTAAGTTTTAGTTTTTCCTCAAAAATACTTCGTTACTACGATCAATAGATTGGTAGTTTGGTATAAATTAGATAAATTCGAGTTTTAAAAATTTTACCCAAAAAATTGCTAAAGAGATTTTTTTCTGAGGATAAATTTTTTGTACCAGATTTTCGTAAGTTTTTAATTGCGATATATAATGGCTTGGAACAGCTTTGGGCAAAGTTTCGTCCGATTTATAGTCAACGATTAAAACCTCGTTTTCTTTTTCAACTAAAAGGTCGATACGCTTAATCGCAGAATTTCCAGCAATTTCAATTTCGCAACTTACTTTGCCGGAAAAAAGTTTTGTAAAATGTTCGGAAGCAAGAAAATTCAAGACTTCATTTTGGATTTGGTTTTTTTCTGCTGCGGATAAAAATTCTTCTCGAGCGATAACTTTTTTCGTCAATTCAGTCAGCCATTTTTTTTCTGCACCAGAATTTTTACCAAAAATCTCAAGTATTTTGTGGATCAATTTACCTTTGATTTGTGATCGATTTATTTCTCCAGATATAATTTTGAGCTTTTCTAGCGCTGGTTTGAAGCATGCAATTGAATCGCCATTCGATAAGTTTTTGCGAGATAGAGTTTGTGGCCACACTTCAACATTCGGTTCGTTTTTAGTTTTATTGAACACATGGACGGAATTACAAACCTCATCTTGCCTTAGATCCAGCCTTGGTGCATAAGATTCAAACTGTTCTCCAATCCCCAAAACTTCATCGACAATCTCAAATTTATCTCTCGCAAGTTCTCTGGTTTTTTCATCCAAAAATTCTTTCTTCCAACTTTTTTCTGCCACCGATTTTTTAATTAAATTGTACCAACATTCTTCATCGTTGCTATTGCCAATTCCGGCTACATACAACTCATTTTCGGCGCGTGTCATCGCCACATAAAGCAAGCGTAAATATTCATCTTTTGCTTCGTTTTTTTTCAACTCGCGCGCTGATTTTAGTAAATTATTTTCTTCATCTTTTGCGGCACACCAAACTGGTAAACCATCAATCCAAGAAATTTTTTCTTTAGTACTGCGCAGTTGATTTGTGTTAAAACAACAATCGGGTAAAAATACGATTGGCGCTTGCAAACCTTTGGCTGAGTGGATTGTCGTGATCAGAACCTGATTATTTTTTTGCGGCGAAAGCGCAATTTCAGGATTTAATTTTTCAACAAAGTCTAAAAACTTCTGCAAATTTGGTGAAAGATTTTTACAAAAATCAAAAGTTTTAAGGCTGAATTTGTTCAATATTTCCAATGCTTCAGAGCCAAAACGACTAATAATTTTTTTACGATTTTCTTGATCGAGTAAAAAATAAAAAAACTCAAAACAATTTACTTCCTGCGATTTTTTTTGCAGCACATCAAGATTTTTCCAGATCAAAATAAATTTTGGCAAATGCTCTAAAGTCTTATAAATCGTGATTTGATTCTGATTTTTAAAAAGACAGATTTCCAAAAGCTCTTCTTCACTAACGCCAAAAATTGGTGATTTTAAAAGTGCCGCCAGATTCAAATCATCATGCGGCGAAAGTACAAATTTTGCGGCGGCCAATAAATCTTGAATGATCAAACTATCAGCAAACTTTATTTTGCTTAAGCCCCCAAAAGGAATCTGATATTGGTAAAAAAAGCGGTTTAAAATTTTGTCAAAACCATCAGTTCTGCGACGCAGCAAAATCATGAAATCGCTATATTCCAAAGGCTTTTTGTGTCCTTCCAAAATGCGCCCATTTTCAACCCAAGATTTAATTTTGAGCGCGATATTTTCGGCTAAAAATTCGGCTTCAAAATAATCTTCCTGCGTTTGGAAATCGAATTTCCATTCGTAATTTTTTTCTTTAGTTTTTGGCTTTTCTTCTTTTTTAATTTTGATTTGTGGCCAAATTTCAAAATGTCCAACACCTTGGCGAATCGCTTTGTGGCCTTGAAAATCGCTGATTTTGGTGATTGCTGATTTTTCTTTTTCGTTTTTAAAAGTTGTATCAACCACATCCAAAATTGTTGGTAGTGAACGGAAAGAATTATCAAGATTGATTTTATAAAATGGCGCTGGATTTCCTTCCAATTTCTGCGCAAAATAAGAAAAAATTTCTTCACTAATATGGGCTTCAGCGCCTTGAAATGAATAGATCGACTGTTTTTCGTCGCCAACAATAAAAATCGTGCGATTTTTATTGGCAGCGCTTAATCCCGAAAAAAAATCTTCGGTCAAAGCCTTGATAATATTCCATTGTTGATGATTGGTATCTTGTGATTCGTCGATTAAAATATGATCAAACAAACCGTCCATTTTCATTTTTACCCAATCAGAAAAATTGGGATTAGCCAACAACCTGTTGGTTTCGACGATTAGATCGTTATAATCTAAAAAAGAATTTTTATATTTTAACTGGGCGTAAATTTCTAAAATTTGATCAACAAATTTCAAAAGTAGGGCGGTTGAATTGCAGATTTTATAAGAATTTATGCGATTGGAAAAATCTAAAATTAAAGCTTTCTGATCTTCGCAGATGTTAGCAAAATCAGGGTTTTCCAAGATTTTGCCGTAAATTTTTCGCGGCTCATTTTCTTGGGTAAAAAATGCTAATTGATAAATTGAGAGATTTTTTGCTAACGGATTTTTTAAGAATAATCTGATTTTTTCTGCGATTTCTTTATTTCTGGTCAATCCACTTTCATCCAAAGCCAGAGCCATTTCTAAGACTTTTTTCTGGTCGACTAATCGCAGAAATTCTGCAAAAATTTCCTCTTCGTTTTGGTCTTTTGCGACTGAAAATTTCTTAAAAATTTCCTCAATCACGCCTTCAATTCCAAAACAATTTTCTTTCAAAATTGTTAGCTGTTCTTTTTTTGAAAGCAGATCAGAGATCAATTCAGCGAAGGTTGACTCGTGAAGTCGGGCGTTAATTTTTGTGACTAAATTTCTTAATTCGAGATTTTGTGCTGATTTTTTTAGAACTTCTTTTTGAGCTTTTTGTAAAAATAATTTTTCCTGCGCATCTTCCAAAACTTCAAAATTTGGTTTAATTCCAGCTTCAAAGGGAAATATTTTTACCAAACTTTGGCAAAATGAATGAATGGTTTGAATTTTGATGCGCGATTCAGCGTCAAGGATTTCAGCGAATAAAACCCGCGCTTTTTTTAGGTCGAAAGCACTGGCTGCAACGCCGCTTAAATCGAATAATTTTTTAATAAGCTTAGAATCGTCAAGCAAAACCCACTGCGCCAATTCAGCGTTGATGCGGTTTTGCATTTCGGTGGCAGCAACTTTGGTAAAGGTGAGACAGAGAATTTTATCAGGCGCGATACCGCTTAACAATAATCTTAAAACTCGATCGGTAAGAACTTTAGTTTTGCCAGAGCCAGCAGAAGCAAAAACCCAAGATGAATTTTTGGGATTGGATGCGAGTTGTTGAAGTTTGATGGTTTGTGCGAGGTTATCCATCAGGGTATATTTAAGTTATGATGAGTTCAAAACTGCAAACGTAACGCGCGGGCAAAACATAAAAGTTGAGCAATACACTGGCTGCCCCCCCTACAATCACAATGACACTGTGATAAATCCAATGAAAAATTACTGCGTTGCTACTGGAGCCTCTGCTGGAGCTGTAACAGCGGGAGTTGCGGTTGCCGGAACCGAATTCGTATTTGAAGATGCTGTTTTTGAAGCCATGAAGCTACGATATTTTGCAACATATTCATTATGTTCGGCAATTGTGGTTGAAAAATGGTGCTCACCTTTGCCACTAGCTACGAAATATAAATATTCGCTTGCTGGTGGGTTTAATACGGCTTGGATTGAGGCCATTCCTGGATTGCAAATTGGAGTCGGGGGAAGTCCGTAAATATTATAAGTATTGAAATTAGAATTATTGCGGATGTCGCTTAACTTGATTGGCCGCTCTAAGCTTTTATCGCCCATGGTGAAGGAATAAATGATGGTTGGATCTGATTGCAGCTTCATGCCTTTTCTTAGGCGATTAGTGAACACGGAAGCGACTTTTGGACGCTCAGAGTCAATACCAGTTTCTTTTTCAACGATTGAAGCCAGAACCAGAGCTTGTTCTTTGGTTTTTACTGGAATGGTTAAGTCGCGCTTTTCCCAAAGTTCGTTAAGAGTTTTTGCCATCGATTCATGCATTCTTTTTACGATGGTGGCTTTGGTATCGTTGTAAGAATAGAAATAAGTTTCAGGCAATAATGAACCTTCTTTGATATTGGCGGGAATTTGACCGATTAATCCCGGTGACTTATCGACAATCTTAAGAATGCTGTTGGTTGTAAGTCCTTCGGCGGCAGTAACTTTGCGGAAGAAGATATTTCCGCGCACCATTTTGTGCAGAATTTTGTAGTAAGAGGTATTTTTTTCGAAAAAATATTCGCCGTAACGAACTTTTGGATCTAAGCCTTTAATCATCTGAGAGATGTATAAAAAGGAGTCAGAATTTTTAACGATTTTTTCTTGGTGAAGTTTTTCTACAACTTGACGAAAGGTCATGCCGCTTTCGATAATAAATCTTTTATCCTCGCGGTGATAACTATTAGGAGCGTTGAAATACATGATTATACAAAGAATGATCATCAAATAGCAGAAGACCAAAACTGAGAACCCAGCGCAGATATTAGCGAAAATTGTTTTACGCATTAATTAATTTGTGTGGATTTATAATTTTAAACTCGTTTCAAAATCAAGCACGCGTTGGTTCCGCCGAATCCAAATGAGTTTGACATTACGTAATCAATCTTTCTTTGTTTGGCCGTTTTGGCAACTAAGTCAATGTCGCAACCTTCAGAAGGATTCTCTAAATTTAATGTTGGCGGAGCAATATTGTCGCGAATTGCAAGGGCAGAAAAAATTGCTTCGATTGCGCCAGCGGCTCCAAGTAAGTGACCAGTTGCTGATTTTGTTGATGACATTGAAAGTTTGTAAGCGTGATCGCCAAAAACTTTTTTGATTGAATTAACTTCAATTTCATCGCCAAGAGGAGTTGAAGTGCCGTGAGCATTGATATAGTCAATCTGATCATTGCCGATTTGGGCATGTTTTAGAGCAACTTTCATCGCGTAAGTTGCGCCGCGTCCTGAAGATTCAGGAGCTGTAATGTGATAGGCGTCGCCCGACATTCCATAGCCGATAACTTCAGCGTAAATTTTTGCACCGCGTTTTTTAGCGTGTTCATATTCTTCTAAAACCACAACACCAGCTCCTTCGCCCATTACGAAACCATCGCGATCTTTGTCCCAAGGTCTGGAAGCTGCTGTGGGATTATCGTTAAAGTTTGTAGAAAGTGCGCGCAAAGCTGCAAATCCGCCAATGCCAGTTTCGCAGACTGTAGATTCTGCGCCGCCAGCAACCATAACATCAACATCACCATATTCGATCATGCGAGCAGAATCGCCAATGGCGTGAGTTCCAGTTGCGCAAGCTGTAACAACGGCATGATTTGGTCCCATGTAACCATGTTTAATTGAAACTTGTCCTGAAGCTAAATTAATTAAGCTTGCGGGGATAAAAAATGGGCTGATTTTTTTGATGCCGCGATCTCTGATAACCAATGTGGTTTTTTCGATCGAAGGAAGTCCGCCAATGCCAGAGCCGATCATAACACCTGTCTTATATTTTTCATCTTCGCTTTCTGGCTTCCAACCTGAATCTGCAATTGCTTCGTCAGCAGCTGCGATGGCGAAGTGAATAAAGCGATCCATCTTTTTTTGTTCTTTTGGTTCGACGAATTTATCGAGATTAAATAAATTGTCTTCAGTTCCAGATTTAACTTCGCCAGCAATTTTGCATGGTGATTCAGTGGCGTCAAAAAGTGAAATATAGCCGATACCTGATTGACCATTAATAAGTTTTTTCCAAGTGCCTTCAGCTGTTTCAGATAAAGGCGTAACAGCGCCAATGCCAGTAATAACTACTCGTCTTTTTTGTGTCATATTTATGGGAATTTCGAAAGGTTGGGGAATTTCTAAATTGTAGGTTGTGGCTATTTTTAAACGGCGAAAAAATATTTTGAAAGTTTTTTGATTTTTGGTGCAGTCAATTATCTTATCAACTTAGCTAACAAAATCATCAGACGATAAAAATTTCGCATAATTCTTAATTTACTGGCGCCAACTTTTTGACCGTAATCGTAAGAAATTGCGATCTCGTCAATACGACAATTGATGCGCGATAATTTTATTAAAAGCTCGCAAGTGTATGTAAATTCTGGTTCGCAAATGAATTGATCTTTTTGTAATTCGTAAAGTTTTTTTAATTTTTTAACTTTGTAAATGCGATAACCGCTGGTGAAATCTTGTAATTTTTTACCGCGAATGGTCTTCACCGAAAATAAAGTTTGTAATAAAATTGAAGTGAATTTGCTGATAAATTTACGATAAAGTGGAAATTCTGCCATAACACTCTTGCTACAAAATCGTGACGCCACGACCACATCTAAATTATTTTCCTCAAAATATTTTAGCATTTCCGAAATTTGCTCAGGATTGTGGGTATTATCTGCATCAAGTGAAAGCACCAAATCATTGTCGGTGGAATTTTCGATCACATCCAAAAAAATTCTTTTATAAGCGCGACCCAATCCGCGTTCATTTTTTGGCGGAAGAATTTTAACGGGATGGAATTTTGAAAAAGCTTCAAGAAGTTCAAAAGAGCCGTCATTCGTGCCATCAAGGCAGGCGATAATTTCGAATTCGCGACCTAAATTCTGCATCTCATGACTGATATCAACCAAAAGTTTTTTTAGGTTTTTTTCTTCATTCAGGGCGCAAAAAATAATTTTTATCAATTTTATTTAAGATTTAGGATTTAAGATTTTTCCAAGGAGATTTATTTCGAGATTATTTCTAAATCGTAAATCTCAAATCTAAAACTTAATTTCTTCGCGGTGGCTTTTTCGGTTTCCAAAAAACAATTCGACATTCTGATTATTGGCTCTGGCGGCGCAGGTTTAATGGCGGCGATTTCAGCAATAAATTCTGGCGCCAAAAATATTGCCGTAATCAGCAAAGTAATTCCAACCAACAGCCATACGTTTGCGGCTAAAGGTGGAATCAATGCGGCATTAAGTAATGTCAAAGATGATAATTGGAAATGGCACGCTTATGACACCTTGAAAGGTGCAGATTACTTAGCCGATACCGACGCTGTCGAAATTCTTTGTCGCGAAGCGGAGCGTGCAATTTTAGATTTAGAAAAAATGGGCGTAGTTTTTTCGCGCGCGAAAAATGGTAAAATTTCGCAACGTGCTTACGGCGGACAAACCACCAATTTTGGACAAGGCGAAATCGCCTATCGCGCTTGCTATTCTAAGGATAAAACCGGTCACACAATTCTTCACACTCTTCACGAACAAGCGCTAAAAAATAGCGTAAAATTTTTCTCAGAATTTTTTGTTACCGACTTATTAATCGACGAAGAAGGTTGCAAAGGTTGCGTTACTATTGATTTAAATTCTGGCGAAATCGTAGTTTTTGAAAGTCAGATTTTAATCCTCGCAACTGGCGGCTACAGCCAGATTTATCAGAATACCACGTCATCTTTAATATGCAGTGGCGATGGATCAGCGCTGGTTTTTGAAGCGGGTTTAGAATTGCAAGATATGGAATTTGTGCAGTTTCATCCAACCGGAATTTACGGTCATGGATTTTTGGTAACTGAAGCTGCGCGCGGTGAGGGCGGCTATTTACTGAATTCGAAAGGCGAACGTTTTATGAAAAAATACGCGCCAAAAATGATGGAATTAGCTTCGCGAGATGTGATTTCGCAAGCGATGGCAACCGAAATTTACGAAGGTCGCGGACTTGGTGCTAATAAAAATTTTCTTCATTTAGATTTGCGTCATTTGGATGATGAAGTCTTAAACAGCAAGCTTCCGGGCGTTGTTGAATTGGTAAAAAATTTCGCGCGTATTGACGTTAAAAAAGATTTAATTCCAGTAAGTCCATCGGCTCATTACACGATGGGCGGCATTCCAACTAATTTGGATTGCGTTGTGATTAATGGCGAAAAAGAAATTTCTGGATTAATGGCAATCGGCGAAGCGGCCTGTGTTTCTGTGCATGGAGCCAATCGTTTGGGATGTAATTCTTTGTTGGATTTAGTGGTTTTTGGAAAAATCGCCGGAGAAAGAGCGGCGCAAAAAATATCGCATCAAGGCAATAAATCAGCGGAAAAAATTGCCGTAAAAAAAATTAAAGAATTAAAAAATATTTTTGTCGGATCGCATGACGGAGCCAATTTGCCAACTCTAAAAAAACTTCTCCAAGAAAATAACGAAAAACATCTGGGAGTTTTTCGCGACGAAGAGCTTCTTAAAGCTGGATTGACAAAAACGCAGGAACTTTTTCAAATCTTTAAAAATTATCGAATCAAAAACCAAAATTTGATTTGGAACGAAGAGTTGGTTGCTTATTTTGAACTCAAAAATCTTTTTTTAAATTCTCTCGCTTCAAATTTTTCAGCACTTAATCGCTGCGAAAGTCGCGGTGCGCATTATCGCCGCGATTTCTTAAATCGTGATGATGAAAATTTTCACGCTCATAGTTTAGTAAAAATTTCAAACTCTGATGAAAATCAGTTGGAATTTTCACTAAAGGCGGTAAGAAGTCAGTCCTTGATTCCGCAGCTCAATCTCAATTTCCAAATCAGAAAATACTAATGCGCTACAGTGCAAATTTAAACGTCATCATCAAAGCCATCGAAAAAGCCACGGTACATGCGCCGCGCGATTTTATCGAATTGGAAAATTTACAATCTAATCCAGCTTCCGCCGCGAAATTCGCTTCGGCTTGCTATAATCGTGTGAAGCAAATTTTGGCGGACGATTTCACAAAATTAAGACCAGAATATAATTTAATTTTTTCTGACGGTCAGAATATTATTCGCAGCAAAAATGCTGAATATTCTTACATCATTCATCCAATCGATGGCTTCAATAATTTAATGCGTGCTAACCCTGATTTTACTGTTGCTGTAGCCCTAGTTCATCAAAATGAAGATGGTAAAAAGGAATCGATTTCTTTGGCGATTTCAAAAATTTTCGGTGGTGAAACTTACTACTGCGAAAAGGGTTTTGGCGCTTATTTAAACAATCGCCGCATTCGTGTTTCTAAAAGAACTAGCGGCGAAATTTTGATTGCTTCCGAAGATCAATCTTTATTGACCGACAAAAATCAATTACTACGCAGCTACGGTTGTCGCACTTTAGAGTTGGCTTACGCGGCATCTTCTCGCGTGGAAAAAGCCTTTTTTAGAAATCAGCATTTCGATTTAATCAGACCTTTCGGACTCTTGGTGCGTGAGGCTGGTGGTAAAATTACCGAAGACGAAAAAATAATTTCAGTGAGCAATTAATGCAATTTATCGACGAAGCAAGAATACACCTAAAAGCTGGTGATGGTGGTAATGGCGGTTCAAGTTTTAGACGTGAAAAATTTATTCCACGTGGCGGTCCAGATGGCGGCGACGGCGGTCGTGGCGGCAGTATCATTTTTGAATGTGTCAAAGATTTAAACACTCTGATCGATTTTCGTTTCCAACAAAATTTTATCGCAAAAAGCGGGATTAAAGGCCATGGAGCCAACAGAAATGGTCCTGCTGGTCCTGACATGATTTTGAAAGTTCCTTTGGGAACGCAAGTTTTAAGCGAAGAAGGCGCAGTGATTGCTGATTTGATGACTCACGGCGAAATTGTTGTGATTGCTAAGGGCGGGCGCGGCGGACTTGGAAATTCCAATTTTAAAAGTTCTACCAATCGCGCTCCAACTTATTTCCAAAGAGGTGAGGAAGGTAAGCAATTTTGGGTGAATCTAAAATTAAAATTACTTTCTGATGCTGGATTGCTGGGTATGCCAAACGCAGGAAAATCAACCTTCTTGGCTGCAACAACACGCGCTAAACCAAAAATTGCAGATTATCCTTTTACAACTCTAAAGCCACAACTTGGCGTGGTTTATGTTGATGGAAATGAATTTGTTTTGGCTGATATTCCAGGATTAATCAAAGGCGCAAGTGATGGCAAAGGTCTTGGCGATCGCTTCTTAAAACACGTCGAAAGATGTGGAGTTTTGCTGCACTTGATTGACGCTTCGGCGGAAGATGTGGTGGAAAATTATTCAACAATTCGTGAAGAAATTAAAGGTTATTCTCCAGAATTATTAGAAAAAGTGGAAGTGATTGCGCTCAATAAAATCGACCTTTTGGATGCTGACGAGTTAAAGAAAAAAATCACTAAATTGAAAACTTTCTTAAAAAAACAAGGTCACAAAAAACCAGAAGTTTTTGCAATTTCTGGCGCCACAACTCAAGGCATCGAAGAGGTGTTACGCGAGCTTTACAAAAAAATCGTTCAATATCGTGCAGAACAAATTACTGAAGAAAAACAATAAAATTGGTGCCGCTTTAATTACTGGCGGAGCCAAAAGAATAGGGCGCGAGATCGTGATTTTACTGGCATCACAAGGGTACGATATTGCAATTGGTTATAATAAATCAGCAGACGAAGCAAAAAAATTAGCCGCTGAAATTAACAAAAAATTTGGTGTTGAATGTAAAATTTTTGCAGCGGATTTATGCCAAGAAAAAGCGGCAAAAAAATTAGTTGAGGATGTGATAAAAAAATTCCCACATCTTAATTTGCTGATCAATAACGCTTCGATTTTTGATAAGTCGAAATTCTTTGTCGGATCAGATAAACAGCTTACGGATAACCTAAATATTCACTTTATCGCGCCACTAATTTTATCGCAGAAATTTGCGCAAAATATTATGGCGCGAGACATTAAAAATGCGCAAATAATCAACATGGTTGATAAAAATATTGTGCGTTTTGACACTCAATATTTTCATTATCTTTTGAGTAAAAAAAATTTGGCCCAAGCAACTAAGATGCTGGCTTTAGAATTAGCTCCGCACATTCGTGTAAATGGCATCGCGCCGGGTTTTATTCTTGATCCGATTGATAACGGAATTGATTCGCAAATTTTACAAAACATTGTCAAAAAAATTCCGCTGCAAAAAAAAGGTAATCCAAAAAATATTTTGCAAACGGTGGAATTTTTACTCGCCAACGATTTCATCAATGGCCAAATCATCTCAGTTGATGGCGGCGCTAGTTTAAACCACGCTGGTTAAACTGGATCAACGTGAATCATCACATCCAGCACTGGCATTGCAGATGTCAAACGCGCTTCCACATCTAAAACAATATCGTGACTTTCCCGCACCGTAATATCGCCTTTAACTTCAATATGAATATCCATCGCAATCATATCGCCCATTTTTCTGGTGCGTAAATCATGGCATCCAATCACGCCAGACGTGCTTTGAACGATCTCAATAATTTTTTGATTTTTTTCATCATCAACCGCGCGATCCATTAAATCATGCAAAGCTTCCCAAGTAAAATCCCAACCAGTTTTGACAATAATTAGACCCACAATCAGTGCGCCGACAATGTCCAAAATTCTATAACCCAGCAGAGCGCCGATAATACTGACGGCAACAACCAAAGACGAAGCAGCATCGGAGCGCGCGTGCCAAGCATTGGCGACCAACATCGAAGATTTTACTTTTTTCGCCACAACTAACATATAGCGAAATAAAACCTCCTTCGCCACTAAAGTGAAAAGTGCCACCCACAAAGCCTCGATTTGTATGGTCTGCGCTGCAGCTGGAAACATAATTTTGCGAGAGGCATTCCATAAAATTCCAATGCCAACTAATGCCAAAGACGCGCCTAAAAATAACGAAGCCGCATTTTCAAAGCGTTGATGGCCGTAGTGGTGATCGTCATCAGCAACTTTGCTGCCTTTATGATTGGCGATTAAAACCACGAAGTCAGAAAATAAATCTGACAAAGAGTGAATTCCATCCGCGATCAAAGCTTGAGAAGATCCTAAAAATCCGACAAGAATTTGTAATATACTTAAAATAATATTTACCGCAACACTGACCAAAGTGCTGACTTTAGCGGCGCGGCGCTTGGACGCGCTAGTTTCAAAATTGCCGTTAAGATTATGAAGATGATTTTCCATTTTTTTTATCGTTGAAGATTTCGCGTCCCAAATTTTGTAAAGTTGCCGCCAATTCCAAATCAGAAATCCCAGAAATTTTCTGTTGTAAATTTTTTTCTTCAGCTTCTGGAAGCTTTATTTCCAAAGTTTTGGAAGTGCTAATATTTTTTGGTTCTTGTTTGATGACGATTTTTGAAATTGATTTATAGCCATAAAATCGTGCGATGCGCTCAATAATTAATTCTGAATTATTTTCCAAAAAAAATCCTACCGCAGAATTGTGAACTGCAATTGTTAATTTACCGCTAGCTTTTTCTTTGCCAAAATTAACCGATTTGGGATAACAAAAGCTCGCATATTTTTTCCCAATCACATCTTCCCAATTTTTTACCAAATTATTAATTAAAATAAATTCTTTCTTACTGCCTTGAAACAGTGGTTTTAGAAGGTTTGAAAGCTTTTGGTCGAGCGATTGTAATCCGTAAAATGGTTTAGACATTTGATAAAATTTTAACCTTTTTTACAAAAAAATTCGGGAAGTTTTTAGCGAAATAATTTGTGGCGAAATTTAAAGAATTTTCATTTTCAAAAATGCCAAAACAACTAGCGCCGCTGCCCGACATTTTGGCGATTTTGGCATTTTGGTTTTTTAGTTCTTTTAGAATTTCAGCGATCAAAGGAAGGCTTGAGATTGCTGGATTTTCCATGTCGTTTGAGAAATTTAGTAATTCGTAAATATCTTTTTCTAGCAACTTGGAAGTTGGAATTTTTTCTGAAAAATTTCCGTTAAATTTAGCAAAAATTTCTTTGGTAGAAACCAAGATTTTTGGATTAATTAATAATGCTGGAATCGTTGAAAATTGTGGAAAAGGCGTGATTTCTTCGCCACGACCTTTGACTATTGCAGCTTGGTTTTGTAGTAAAAATGCAATATCTGACCCAAAATTTAATGAGATTCTTTGTAGTTTGATAACACTTAAATTCAGAGCAAAAATTTCATTCAAAGCATGAATAAAATATGCGGCATTAGATGATCCGCCACCAAGGCCAGCGCCGACAGGAATGTTTTTTGTAATTTTAATATATAGATTTTTTGAGACGTTAAATTCGGCGACAAAAAAATCTAAAATTTTAGTGAAGAGATTATCTTTTAAATCAATAGCCGCAGAAAATTCGCCAGCGATTTCCAATTTAAATTCGTTATTTTTTTTTACCTCTAAATCGTCGGATAAATCTAAAAAGGCAAAAAGTGATTCTAGTTCGTGATAGTCATCAGGTCTCTTTCCTGTAAGCTTTAGAAATAAATTAATTTTCGCGGGGCAGGAAGATTTGAACATTGTAAGTTTTTTGGATGGATGAATCGTCCAATTATTTTATCGCAAATAATTCGGAACAATTTCTTCAACTGACTTTGGATTAATTCCAAAATCTTTTTTGAAATTATTTTCGCTCAAAACACTGTCAATTTTAAGTAATTCAACTTGATCCATGGTTAAAATCTTTTTGCTAAATATTTCTAAGAAAAAAGCTAAAGTTTTAGCGCCAGAAAACGATAAGTTGATGAATCTGATTTCGCGATTGCAATAGTTGCCAAGCAATTCCATCAAGTGTTTGAAGCTGTAGATTTTGTCGCAACCAACTTCATAAACTTTGCTTTTAAATTTTTTGTTTTCGGGAATTCGGACAATTATTTGCGCTAAATCTTCAACATAAATTGGCTGAAATTTTGTTGCGCCGTGATTGATTAAAGGCAGTATTTTGAAGGATTTGGACAATGTAGCAAATTTATTAAAGAAATTATCTCTTTCGCCAAAAATAATCGAAGGACGTAAAATTGTGGCGCTAGAAAAATTTTCTTGAATCATCTTTTCAGCTTCGCGTTTTGAAGCGGCATACTTTGATTTTGAAGGCTTGTCAATGCCAAGAGCCGAAAGATAAACTAAATTTTTAACATGAAATTCGTGACATTTAAGAGCGATATTTTTCGACAGATCGACGTGGTATTTTTTGAAGTCGCCTTTTTTTTCTTCAGCCAACAATCCAACTAAATTTACCACCAAATCGGCGCCAGCAATTATTGAATCTAGTCGTTCGTAGTTCTGATAATTCCATTCAACTAGAGATAAAAAATCGGGCGAAGTAAAAGTTTTGAAAAAAGCTGATTTTTCTTTGTCGCGAGTGACGATTTTAACTCGATAATTTTGATCAAGTAATTTTCTGATAAGGCTTACGCCAAGAAATCCCGAGCCGCCGAAGATGACTGCAATTTTCATGTTTTGAATTAATTAGTTGATAAAACTAGCGCATAATTTGCGTTCGCTCTTTTGACAAAAAGGAAAAGTTTTTTTGTCGATTTTTTAGTGTCTTCGACAATTCTTTGTAAGTCAGAAATGCTTTTTACGGGAGCTTGATTTGCTGATAAAATTATATCGCCAAGCATCACGCCTTTGTCGGCAGCTTCTGATTTGCTGGCGACATCGACGATTAACAAACCATCAACATTGGCAGTAATATTTCTTTCTTTTTTGATTTTTTCGCCAAGTTCAGCAAGTCCCAAACCCAGAATTTGCGCGCTTGGTTTGAGAACTTGTTTTTTTAGAGTTGGTTTGTTTTCAGCTTTTTTAACTTCATCATCTTTCATTTTTCCGATTTTAACTTTTACAACTTTAACCTTGCCGCGACGCAGAATAGTAAGGTTTGCAACTTTTCCAACTGCAGTTCTGGCAACAATTCTTGGCAGAAGTTTCATCTCGGTAATATCTTGATCATCAAATTTAATGACGATGTCAGTTGGTAAAATTCCCGCTTTGTCGGCGGGTCCGTCTCTGGTCACTTCATTGACAAAAGCACCTTTGGCTTTTTCCATTTTTATGGATTCGGCAATTTCATCGGTAACGTCTTGAACCGAGACTCCAAGCCAGCCACGCGTAACTTCGCCTTGATCACGCAATTGTTTAATAACGAGCTGCGCATTGGAAGAGGGGGTCGCGAAGCCAATTCCAACATTGCCGCCAGAAGGTGAAAAGATTGCTGTGCTGATTCCAATAACTTCACCTTTTGCGTTAAACAAAGGGCCACCACTATTGCCTTTATTGATTGCGGCGTCGGTTTGAATAAATTCGTCAGATTGTCCATTGTTAATGTCGCGGCTACGGGCGGAAACGATGCCCACCGAAACTGATCCGCCAAGGCCGTAAGGATTTCCAATTACAATTACCCAATCGCCGATGCGCGCTTTGGCGGAATCGCCGAATTTTACGAAAGATAATTCTTTTTCAGGGGTAATTTTGATCAGTGCTAAATCGGTTTTTTTGTCGACGCCAATCACTTTTGCTTTGTATTTTGCGCCGTCATTAAGGTTGACATTAATATCTTCAGAATCATCGATAACGTGGCTATTGGTAACGATGTAGCCATCTTTAGAAATTATAAAACCTGAGCCAATTGACGAAACTTTTCTTCTTGAATTTGGTTGGCTGCGAAATTCCTCTTCGAGCTGATTTTTATATTCTTCAAGCAGCGGACTTTTTGGCAAATCGGTCAATAAAGTTGGATCAATCGCGCCACTATTGTTTGCGCCAAGATCTTGCATCGCAGAAATATTTACGACGGCGGGAATTAATTCTTCAATAATGTCGGCAAAGCCAGTGGTGACGGATTGTTTTGTTGCGGGCGTGGCTTCAGTTTTGGTGGTAACTGTATGATATTTTTTTTGCGCGAAAGCTTGATTTTGTAAGGAAAAAACAGCAACGGTAAAATAGACAAAAAGTAAAATCTTTTTCATGGTAATTTGGCAAGTTGTGGATTTGAATCTAAGGCAGATTTTAGTCGAACCCTCAAGTTAAAAAACCAAGACAAGATATGAAAGAAAAAATTGGAATTGTGCCAGTTGTTGGCGTGAAAAAAATTATTGCAGTGGCGTCAGCCAAAGGCGGAGTTGGAAAATCGACGATCGCTTGCAATTTGGCGCTGAGTTTAAAAATGTTGGGAAATAAAGTGGCTCTAGTTGATGCCGATATTTATGGGCCCTCAATTCCGCATCTGATGAATTTATCTGGTACGCCACAAATCTCTGACGGCTTGCTTTTGCCGATTATTTCGCATGGCGTAAAATGTATTTCGATTGGATCTCTGGTCGACGAAAAAGCTGCTGGAGTTTGGCGCGGGCCGATGGTGACCAAAATTCTTCATCAATTAATCCGCAGTGTAAATTGGAAAAGCGACGGCGAAGAGGTTGATGTGATGATTGTCGACATGCCTCCTGGTACGGGAGATGTTTATTTAAGTATGGCAGAAAAATTTCCGCTTGCTGGAGTCGTGATTGTTTCAACGCCGCAAAGTCTTGCTGTGATTGACGTGGTGAAGTCGATTGATTGTTTTGAAAAGTTACAAGTTCCAGTTTTGGGATTAATTCAAAATATGGCGTATTTGAAAATTGCGGGTGAGAAAAAATATTTATTTGGCAAGGACGGCGCAAAAAATTTAGCAGAAAAATCAAGTATAAATTTTTTGGGTGAAGTGCCAATTATGCAGGAAATATCTGATTCTACAGAAAAAAGAATGCCCATTGTAATTGCGAATCCAAAGTCGGAAGCGGCAGAGATTTTTGGGAAGATTGCAGAAATGTTGAACTAAAAAAGTAATTTTTAGAGCCTGTATTCAAATTTAATGTTTATGATCATGACGATGCTGATAAATCGCCAGCGCACCTTTATTTCCAAATAACGACAGATATTCGGGATGTTGATTTACACTCTCTGGCGAACCGTGACAACAAACGTGATGATTTACACAAAATACAAAATCGGTCTTTTGCATCACCATATGTAAATCGTGCGAAACCAATAAAATTGCGCAGTTCTGGGCTTTTCTAATCTCGTCAATAATCTGATAAAATTCTTCAGTAGCGCCAATATCCATATATTGCGTTGGTTCATCCAGCACTAGCAAATCGGGCTTATTGATAATAGTGCGCAAAAACAAAACTTTCTGCATTTGTCCGCCAGAAAGATCATGGATTTGTTTAGTCAAAATATTTTCCAACTTCAGCCGTGCGATCAGGCTGTTAATGCGATCGTCAAAAATAATTTTGTGAGTTGATAGTGTCAAAAAATCTCTCACAGTCAGCGGAATAGTTTTCTCAACCGAAATTTTTTGTGGCATGTAACCAATTTTAATATTGGAATCTTTTTTGATGGTGCCAGATGTTGGTTGCAAAACACCAAGCAAAATACGGGCGATTGAGGTTTTGCCGCCGCCATTGGGACCGATTAAGGTGGTAATTTCACCCTTGTTTAGATGTAGCGAAACCTTGTCGATAATTTGCTGACCATCTAGTTTAAGACCAATATTATCAAGGCTTGCGAGTGACATTAATTAACAAAATATAATTTGATGAAATTTTTTTTAAGAATTTTTTTATTGCTTTTGCTCAGCTCTCAAGCGGCTTTGGCGCAAAATAATGTGACAAAAAAACCACTGATTGTTGCTTCAATAAATCCAATTTACCAAATTATTTTGGCGATTGCTGCCGATAAGAGCAACAATGTTTTGATCATCGGTCCCAGCCTTTCCGAGCATGATTATAGTTTTAAAAAAAGTGACATAAAAACAGTTGCTGAGGCTGACTTAATTTTTTATGTCAGTGATGATTTGGAAAAAAATTTTGCACCTTTAATCAAAAGTCAGAACAAAAAATTGCGCGCCTTTGAACTTTCTAAAATCAACGGCTTGAAGCTTCTGCAAAAAAGAAATGACGTTACAAAAATTGATCCGCATATTTGGATGAATCCACAAAATGCTATAAAAATTGCGGAATTTGTCGCAAAAAAAGTTGCAGAAATTGACGTCAAAAATTCAGCGCAATATTACAAAAATCTTGAAAAATTCAAAAAAGAAATCGCTACAACTGACAGAGCTATCAAGTCAAAACTCTTTAAAATAAAAAGTTCAGACTATGTTTTTTTTCACGATGGCTATCAATATTTCGAAAATTATTTCGACCTGACTTCCTTAAAAATTATCGCTTCAAATCACGATCAAGAGCTTGGAATTAAAGATCTAAAAGAGATCGACGTCTTGGTCAAGCAAGGCAGTATCAAATGTATTTTTGGCGAAAAATGGGACAATAAAAATACCGCGCAGAAACTGGCGCGTAACTACAAGATAAAATTCATCAAATTAGATTTAGCGGGAGAAAAAAATGGCTACCCAGAGTTGTTGACGAAAATCTCTGACGGTCTCTCAAGTTGTGCGGGCGAAGATGGCCAATAATGGCGCTATCACTGTGCAATTTTACCCATAATTTTGAAAAAAATTAAGTTGTAAGTTATGAATTTTCGGAAGAATAAAAAGAATTAATGAAAGATTGGCATGAAAAGTTGCTAAGCGTTAATCCATTAATTGGTGATACATATATCGCACCAAATGGTAGGTCTTTGGTTGATGAGATCGATGCATTTGGTAAGTTTCTGCTAGAAAGAGTATTTGTTGGCGAAAATGATTTACGGCTTCTTGCGCAGCTAAGATCAATATCCAAAGATCCATCTCTTGTCGCAATTTCTATTTCTGGATTCAACGACAATCCTGACAGAATATTTTCTTATTTGGTTGATGGCGCTATGTCCAACATTATGAGAGTTTATGATTCGCAAGACGCCACGGAAAATCATAAACATATTTTTATTGACCCAAGGCAATTAGGGCGCTGTCGCAAATCAACTTTTTCGTCGAATTTTTGTGATTCTAAATTTTTTGAAACACACGTACATCTAGGCACGCTTACCTTTCAAAAAATTTAGAATCACAAAAATTTATTAGAAAAACTTGGTTTACGCGACAGCGCCATAAACCTTAGCGTACGTTTTTGCGCCATTGGACTTTCAGACCCCAAGGAATGATTGAAGCTCTCCACAAACTTCTTTTGTGAGGTTGATTCTCTTGAGAGTTATAAAAAAGCAAAGTCCAAGAAAATATTCTTGATTCAAAAAGCCGAAATAGTCAAAAAGCGGTCCATCATTTTTTAGAAATCTCAAAACATCAAAAGCTTTTAAGCGAGGTAATAATTGCTTAAAAGTACAAACCAAAAACCAAATTCAAGCCCACAACCTTGATTTGAATAAGTTTAAAACCCAATGAATCACCGCACACCAATCACCCAAATCAGTTTAATTATCTTAATTCTCACCACTTCTTGCATTTCAAAAGATCAGAAGGTTGAAGGTTTTTCTCTGTCTCAAACGCCAACCAAAGCCTTAATTTCTACCTTTGAGGTCGATGACAAAAAGCTAGATCTGGCCCACATTCAAAGTGGCTGCGACATCGTCAATTCCATCCAAAATGAAATTCCGCAAAACTTTTCTTACGTCGATTTTTTTCACACCTACCTCAAATTCAAAAGCTACCAACCAAAATATTTAGAGCATTTTGCCTGCCGCCAAAAACTAGAAAATCAGGCCTATTATTTTTTGAGCTTAGATCGTGAGCCACTCGCTAAAATTGATTATCGCAGCAATGTTGAAGCTTACGCGCTGCACCGCGAAATTGTCAGAAACTTATTCAAAATAACAAAGTTAAGGATCAGTGCAGTAGCTAATGATAACCTCTGTTGCGCCAACGATAACTTCCAGACTTGTTCAAGCAAAAAATCTAAAAATGAAAGAAAAGCCAACAACTCATGAAAAAATCCAAACCGCTTAAAAATTTCACTATTCTAGGTTTTCCTCTTTATTTCTCGCGAGTCCTTTCGCTTATTGCTTTGTTGTTAGTCAGCGCATGTGCTACAGTACAAAAAGACGAACAGAAAATGGAAAATTTCTACACGCATAAAAACTGCAAAGTGGTAAGAGATTTTCTGATAAGCTTCGACAAAAATTATGCTCCAAAGCTTTCCCGTGGTAAAATTTTTGATTATTCAAATTCTCAGGCGCTAATAGGTGAGCTATCCGGAATTTTTGTTACTGATCAAATTTGTACCAAAAAAATTTTATCTGTGAGCAATAAGCTCTCTGGTTACACAAAAGTCGCTATTCTAAGCGCGCTGATCTACGCAGAATATAACGAAGCCGCCAAAGAATTTGCGGTGCGACATTCTCTAAGTCCTCAGTTAGAGCACTTCAAAGATAGAAAAGGCATCAAGTTGACTGTTTCTGAATACCATCCATCAACAAACGATCTTCTTATAGGGGCTTACAAAGCTACAGGCGACAATCTCTATATCGATAACATCCTGCAAAACTTTAAAACTGCCGATATTAGAATGGTTAAAGATGCAATCAGATATGGTTTTGTAATCAGTAAATTCGGCAGTTCTTCATCTCCATATAAAGATCATCACGCAAAGATTATTCAATCTTTGAAGAAAAAATATTATAAAGAGAAAGACCCAAAGCCATTCTCACGCTTGATGACACTAAGTACTGCATTTTGGGCGCTTAAATCTCTTGCAGCAAATGATAACAATCTTGCCAGTCACTTAAAGGATTTCTTTGCAGAAGGCGATATGAAGAGCATTCTCCTAATTGAACAAAACAATTTTTCTAACTATCTAACTGGTCTGGTTATGGATATGTCTGATGTTGGTAAATTTAATAAAAAATCTCTCACCAAGGAAGAAAAGAAGGGATGGGAATTTGTGAATAAGAACAAAAAGTTAATCGCAGATTATGAAGAATTAAAGGAGCCGAATATGATGGAGTTGGTGAAATGAAAATAAAAACTTCTCAACCACCTATAAATCACAAAGCAAAAGAAGCACAAGAGCATGAAGACCGACTAGCTCTAGCTACTATGAGATTTAAAAAACAAGTTTGTGTAGCAATGACGTTTTTATCAATTTGCAGCTGTGCTGGTAGATTTGAAATGAAGAAAGATCATTTTGCTTCAGATGATGGACAGCAAAAATACCATACCGCTTTTCGAATAAAATTTAATTACGAAGAAAAAAATACCTCAGCCAATCCTATTTCTGGATGTAGATTTCACTTTTCTGGAGATGGTCTTTATAACATCCCCGTAATCGGATTTAAAACCTCTGAGCGTAGTTATGAGTATAAAGTTAAGCAGGATTATGTTTTTGTAGAGGGTGATTCTGGAGATATCTATCTTTCGGCTATCAATTCAAAGACGATTCCGGTTCAATCATCACCAGCGACAAAATTACAATTACCAACCAATTCAGCGGATCTGAAACCAACCAAACCGGAAGCGAAATCTTGAAGAAGATTGAGTTTGCGGATGGCAGGGCGGTTGCGAATGATAATTTTTTGACAGAGCAAAAATTTCAAAAAACGAAGAAAATCAAAATATGAATAAAAAAATTAGAACCGTTTTAGTTGTGGCTTTTACAACTTGTTTTTTGGCTGAATCTGCTTGGGCGGATTTTATTAAATTTGAAAGGGTTTCATGCATTCCAGAATTAAATTATTTTGAAATTTCGGCATTTGATTTTACGTCCGACTCAAAACAAGAGAATGACGTTATCATCTATAAGCCAAAAGATCTTGAGAAATATGGCTTGTTGAATGGCAATGATTATCTCTGCAAGCTTAATGAGGGTGTAATTAAGGTTGAGGTTGATAGATATGATCCAGAAGAAAGTGGTCTTTATTTTTGCAAAGGCGAACCACCATCAATACTAAAAATTTGGGTGGATAATCTTCTCGTGGTCCATTTAAAACACTTCAATGATTGCGAAGTTGGGGATGTATACTCAACAAAGTCAATCAACATCAAACTTGCCGAAAAGGGTAAGTTATTAAAAATTGGTTTTGATGTTCAAGATAATAACAGACCAAGGCCATTAAGTTTTAATTTATATAAAAAAGATTTGAGATGGGAGGTTGAAAAGAGCAAAAAAGATTTTTCCCCAATCACTGGTAATAAAATTTTTGAATATCTTAATAACAACAAAAACTAATCATCACATATGACCACCGCAACCTTAAATACGAACCTGACCAGTGCAGGAGTAAAAGTCCAGATTCAAGATTTAATGAATCGGTTGAATAATCCTAATTTGACCTCGGCGGAATATTCTCAAATCCGCTATGAGTTTGTGAAGTTTAATGAGGCATCTTATACTCAAATTTATGATGATAAAACTAGTAAAGTTCTAACGGATCCATCTCAAGCTAAAGGATATGTTAGTATTGGTGTTGGATTCAATATGGATAGGGTCAAGAAGCTAGAACAGAGTGGAATGCTGCATTTGGTGGTTCAATAAGTTTTGATGATGTTTATAATAATCGTATTCAACTAAACGAAAATCAAGTAAGGCAGCTTTATGATTATTCTGTATCCATAAGAGAATCTGAAGTTTCTACAATATATAAAAATGTAAATCTTACGCCGGCTCAGAGATTGGTAGTTGAGGATCTATATTTTAATGCGCCATCACTTGTTAATGGTAAAATTGATAGCAATGGAAATTACACTGGTACTAGTTTCTTTAGAAATATGGACCAATATATCAAAATCGGTGATCAAACTTATCTTGATAATGTTTTAAAAGAAGTTCTTGAAAATTCTAATAAGTCCGAAGGGCAACTTTTAATCGGCCTCTCCAACCGCCGCCTCAAAGAAGCTGCCATCCTCTCTGGCGATGCTGAAATAAAACTCCCAGACAGTGAAGTGAGGGAGTTGTTTAATGCCAACAAAGAAAAGTTTGATGTCAGAATTGATGGCAAATCAGCGGAAGAATATTTCGATAATCAGATAAAGGCTAATGGCTTATCAATCGATACTTCTTTGTTTTTTGACGATAGTAAATTTTTTACTTCTGAATCCGATCCAAGAATCATGCTTGCCGACTCTGGCATGATTGGAAGTGATGCATTAAGCCCGCTCGAAGAAGTGATAATCAGGCTAAAAGACAGCGAAGGAAAAGAGTTTAGTTTGGTTAAAGATGTTTGGATCCCCCTCAAAGACGGTACAACTGCTGCGGTAAATACTGTAATAGAAGCCATCGATTCCTCCATCGAA
>JACCDN010991896.1_pt1 | contig 36357 bp, 33 predicted proteins | sample 7441691 | NCBI WGS metagenome assembly JACCDN01 (sample SAMN15323439, study PRJNA562643) | freshwater metagenome | isolation source: river surface water | place: USA:Blue River Watershed | collected 2017-08-16
CTTCGAGAGATTATTGCCAAAGTTTTTGAAGTGGGAGTGAGTAGTAAGAAAGTTTTAAAAGAGTATGATTTGTTAATCAGTAAAATTGGTAATGAATTTTTTATTTTATTAGATGCGGATGTTGGAGAAATCAAAAAACAAACAACTGATAAAAATATTGCGTTAGCTATCGCCAATATGCGTGAGGGAAATGTCAAAGTTAGTCCTGGTTATGATGGAATTTTTGGCTCAGTTGAGGTAAATTTACCGGTTGCTAAATTTAATAAAAAACAGAGCCGACTTTTTTAATTGTCATCCTGAACTTGCTTCAGGATCTCTATATACTAATGGATGCTGAAATAAATTCAGCATCACAGAATTTTAAGAATAAAAAAACTCCTCGAATTTAATCGGGGAGTTTTTTGAAGACTATCTGCGAGCCTTTTTAGCTGTTTTCTTTTTTGCTACTTTCTTAGCCTTAGCTTTCTTTTTAGCTGCCATATTGTGCACCTCCTCTCATTTTTATAATTTATATAAGTTTTTTCTACTCGCGAGGAAAGAAAAAACTTATTGAAGAAACTTTTACAAGACAAGCATTGCTGTAAAAATTTATCTCGACTTATTTATTATAGAATGTTTTTTATAAATTGTGAATAGTAAAAGTGAAAGTTATACACAGGGTAGGTAAAATTTTATTTTTTTAAAAATAAAATAAAAAATATTTTATTAAAAAATTATAAATAAAAAATTCCGATGAAGTCGGAATTTTAAATTTATCTTATGTGCTCCCGAAGGGAATCGAACCCCTGTCTTCAGGTTCGAAGCCTGATATTCTATCCGCTGAACTACGGGAGCAATTTATTTTTGTTTGTGTGGGACGCTTAGCGTCCCAGGTACAACGCTTAACGTTGTGGGTCGCGTGGGGATCGAACCCACGACCTTATCCTTAAGAGGGATCTGCTCTACCAGCTGAGCTAGCGACCCGATTGTGCATTGACTATGCTTTATCGGAAAAATTTATTTTATTTATAACTGATTATAGTGTGTCGCTAGCGAGGCTGTAAGCTGCCTGCCCCGCTACTGCGGGGAGCTAGCGACCCGGTTGTTTTATTCGTTTAGTTTTATTATATTTATCTTTGGTCCTTTCCATCCTTTGATTTTGAGTCCTGCCTCAGCCGCTTCAGTTTGGGCTTCTTGTTTGCTAGTACCGCTACCGGTAGCGATTAATTCTTTGTTTAAATAAATACCTACTTTAAACGATTTGATATGGTCAGGCCCTTCTTCTTCTAGAACTTTGTAGGTTGGGGTAACTCCTTCTATTTCTTGGGCAGATTCTTGGAAGCGACTCTTTGCATCCATATATAGTCCATTTTCTAAAATGTAAGGAAGTTTTGGTAAAACCCATTGGCCGATAAATTTTTGGGTTACTTCATAACCTCTGTCTATATAGATAGAGCCGATGAGCGCTTCGATGGCATTGGCCATAATATAGTCTCGAGCTTTGGTGCCTGCGTCTTTGGCTTCGCCATGACTAAGGAATAAATATTCTTCCATGCCAATTTCGTAAGCGATGCTTGCGAGAATTTTGGCATTAACGAGAGCTGCGCGCCAGTTGGTAAGTTCGCCTTCAGGGTTGCCGTATTCTCGAAAAAGAAATTCAGTGACAATAAGTTCCAAAACCGCATCTCCCAAAAATTCTAAACGTTCATTATGTCCCAAAATAAAATCATGATGTTCGTTGAGGTATGATCGGTGGACAAAAGCTTGTACCAAAATTTCAGGATGCTTAAATTTGATATCTAATTTTTCCTGTAATCCTGGAAAATCTTTTTCCTTAACTTCTTCCAGATCAAAAACTTTTGACATAATAATTTTATTTACTTGTTTCTTTTTCTTTATCATCCATTTCTTTGTAGATAGCGCCAAGGACGCCATTTACAAATCTACCAGAGGATGGACCGCCAAAATTTTTAGCTAGTTCGATTGCCTCATTGATGGCTACTTTGGGCGGGACTTCGTTCTTAAATTTGAGTTCGTAGATACCAATACGTAAGACATTTCTATCAATAATAGTAATTTGATCAATCGGCCATTGCGGAGCATATTTTTGGATCAAAGTGTCTATTTCTTTCATATTGCCCACAACTTCCTCTATAATTTTTTTGGCAAATTCAGTTTCGTCCAACCCCGGGCCAAACTCTCTTAGATCTCTATCCATAATAGTCGGCAAAATATCCGCCGGTTGCCCGCGGAAATCCCATTCAAAGAGTGCCTGCATAGCAATACTTCTTGCTAAATGGCGGTTAGACATATGTTATGTGCGAAGATAGGAAATTGAAGAATCAAACTATTTAGAAGCCTTTGTTTTTCTTGTGGTGCGAGTAGCGCGTTTGTCAACATTTACTACACTGCGTCCCTTGTAAGTGCCACAAAAAGCGCACGCGCGATGTGGGCGAAGAGGTTTTTTGCATTTAGGACAAGCGTTGAAAGCGGTTGTCTCAAGCGCAAAATGCGCGGCGCGTCGGCGTTTGTGTGAAGATGTTCGTCTATGGCCAGGTAAACCCATATTTTTTAAGGTTGAGCCAAATGAAAAAAATGTTGTTTTTTCATTTGCGAAGCCTGACAAAAATTCAAGCTTTGCTTCTATGTCTGAATTTAAGGTAAGTAAATTAGGTTAATGATGAATAATATTCTACTATAAATTGATAATTTTGGCAAGAGCTAGGCCAAAAATAGTGCCAAAAACCCTATATTTTAAGCAATTTGGATTGACAAAATGGCTAAAATATGCTATAATATTTAAGTAAATTTAGTTATTTTAAGTTATTTTTTATGAGAGTACCAGAGGGGGAACAATTATTTAAAATAGACACTAGTTCCTTAGTTCACAGCAAGGGAGCCAGAACCAAGTCTGTAGTTGTTGACTCCCGGTATTTACAGGCGATTGAAGAGGAAAAAAATGCCCTTGAACAAGGTAAACCAGTAGCTACAACAGAGGTTGCTTTAACAGCCTCTAATGCAAAAAATTTAGAAAGAGATGGAGTTGATAATCTTGCAAGAGAACTTGAATTGTTAAGCGAACAAATTGCTCCAGAAAGTAACCTTATTAGAGATAACCTAAGGGCTACTAGGGAAATGAAAAATGCAAAATTAATAGCTGAAAATGAATTTGCAAAAAAAATAGTAGCAGACTTTTCAAGTGCCGCAATGTTGAGAAAAGATCATATTTTAAAAGATAAAACAGTCAAGCCGTTAGGTAAAAATAAAAAAGTATCAGCCAAGATTTCTAATACTGATACTACTTATACTGAGAAACAAATGGTTGGCTCGACTCCAAAAATAATGACTATGGCCGAGGCTAAACGTATTTTAGATAAGAAAAACAATCCAGTTCAGACAATTTTTGTTCATGAATCGGCATCCCAGCTTTCAGATGCTCAATTAAGAGATATTGAAGCTAAGAAAATCGAAGTAATAAGAAAGCATAAACAGGAAGAGGTGAATATTAGAAATCAAAAAGAAGAGATAAGGAAAACACGATTTATAGCAGACGGTTTTCAAGTAGCTTATGCTACGGCTTTAAGAGAAGTGTATCCCCAAAAGTATGGCAAAGTAAGTGTTGAGGATCTTGTTTTTGAAAAACCACCTAAAGTGACTTGGTTTTCAAGAAATAAGACAAAAAAACAATCTTTAAATGATCTTTATAATAAAATGATTTTAGCCGTGGATGTGGCAGATGAGGCAGCTGGGCAAAGTACGATATATAAAAATGCGCTAAAATTAAAAGAAAATATTGATTTAGATCTAGAATCAATTAATGCCAAAGATCCTGAATTTTTAAAAGTTAAGGAGCAATTGCCAAATTTAAGAAAAGCAATTCAAGAGGCTGAAGAGAAAGAAAGTCAAGTAATACATTCAAAAAACATTACAGAAGGTTTGTATTTGCCTAAAGAACATCTAGCCTTCCAGTTAAAAGCTGGTGAAGCTGAAGAAGAGAGAGAGCTGGCAAAAATGAGATTGCAAAATGAAGCAGAGGGCATAGAGTATTTAAGTGAAGCTGAACTGCAAAAGCAGTTAAAGCCCAGAGATCTGAAATTTGATGAAGCAAATATAGAAAATTGGTATATTAAAGACAATGAACAGCTACCTGAACAAAAGGTAGAATCAAAGCCGGGTCTTTGGGGGAAGTTAAAGAGTGGATTAAAAGGAATTTTTTCCAAATCTAAATAATTTTTAATTTAAAATTATATGAGCCCAGAAGTAGGAACAAGATCTCCCCATGAAGAAACAGTGCATATGCGACCATCGGGTCGTGAACATCAAGATGCCGGTGGCGATACAGAGCACGTATTAACTGACGGTGATTTGGAGTTATTGAACAAAGATGAAAACGGTGATGCTGAAACAGTCGATGAATTTAAAGACGAGTACACAGCTGTAACCCCATCTCCGTTTAAAGTTAAGGATACAAGGGGCACAATTGAAGATATTGTCGCAGCAAGCCCTCAAATGAATCCTAATAGAAATATTAGTCACCGAGATGTTAGTAGACCAATCGGTCAGTTTGCCAAAGGCACATCTCCACGCAAGAGAGAGTTGCCTTTAAAGCCCCCGTCTGATAATGATGCAGTCGCAACACGAGATTTTTCAGCTTTGACTAGAGAGCTCCAAACTGGAGAAGTTGCGACAAGAACTAGTGTTAAGCTAAAGAGCGGGGATTATGTTGAAGATGTAGATGATGTTGATCTGGAACCAGATGATATAACACGTGAGCAGCTCTTAGCTGACGTTCATGGTGAAAGAAAATTTATTAATCATCTTACTCCAGTAGAGGTTGTAGAAATTATGAATCGAGAGCCCGTAATGGAATTAGGTATTAATGATTTAGAGGAAATTACAGTCAAGGATTTTGAAGGTAAAGCCGGCGAAAAATTACGTGCCAAACTTACCGGAGAAGAAGTGTATCAGATTATGGCTAGAGAAGCTGAAGAACTTAAGGGGGCCGAGCCAATCTTGGATCATCAACTTCAGCAGGTAACTGTAGCAGATTTAAATAATCCAAACATTATTAGACAACTTGGTAAAGAAGGAGTTTGGCAGGTTGTAAACCAAAAACCAGCAAAAATGGGCCTTGGCGCAAAAATTGCATCTTTCGGAAGAAAATTATTTGGTATATCTAAATAATTTATTAACGTAAATTGTATGAAACAGCCTAGACCAGAAAATTTTTACCAGGATCTTAACAGAGTAAGAAAATCAGTAAAAATCCCTGATAAAAAACTGGAAAAAATATTAGCAGATCAAGCAGCTGATAATGGGCGTTTGTTAGACTCAGAGGTTCCATACCAACAAGCTATGGCAGAAGGAATTGAAAAAAGCGATCAAAGGTTAAATGCTGAAATAGCTAATCGAGAAGCAAGTCGGGAAGCTGCAATAGCAAAATCCATGGCGGAAATAAGAGCTGCCCGTGAAGTAGCTGATGAAAATAGACGAGCGGAAATAAAAGCAAAATTTAATATTGAATAATTTATAAAAAGACCCTTGTAGGGTCTTTTTAAGTACTCTAATTTGATTTTTCATCTCTATTTAGGTAAGATGGGCTAATGGAAATACAAAATATTATGCCGATTTTGCCTCAGCAAAATCGAGCATCCACGATCTCTATGCGAATCGAGATCGGGACAGATCAAAAACACTGGGATCAGTGGCTTGTAGACAACGCAAGCTCGGGAAATTTTACTCAGTCTTGGGCTTGGGGCGATGTTTTGATTGCAGAAGGAAAAAAGGTAGAACGATTGGTAGTGGTAGAAAATGGTGAAGTGTTAGCGCAAGCGCAGGTGGTTTATAGCCAGATTTTTTTTAGTTGGCAGTATGCTTTTTGCTCACAAGGACCCATTATTAGTTCACAGTTTGCAGTTCATAGCCTGCCTGCCGGACAGGCAGGTTCGCAGGTTTACGAATGCATTTTAAAATATTTAGAAAATAAAAACTGTATTTTTTTTAGAGTAGAGCCCGAAACAATGGTTCCCAGTTCCAAGTTTGCAGTTCAGAAAACAATTGATATAAATCCATCTGCGACGTTAGTTTTAGATTTGAATAAATCTTTAGATGGTTTACTTGGAGGTATGCACAGTAAAACTAGATATAATATTCATCTGGCAGAAAAGAAAAATTTGGAAATTAAAAATGAAAAGAACTTGGAAGTATTTTGGGGCTTGATGAATAAAACCGGCAGTCGAGATAAGTTTGGTTTGCACCATAAGAGTCATTATGAGAAGGTCCTAGCTTCGCCAATGGTGTATCAATTAACGGCTTATCACCGCCTAAGTGGGACCCCGCCTCATGGCGGTGGCGAACAAGATAAGCCGGTGGCTTGTGCTGTCTTTGTTAGATTTGGCAATACATTTACTTATCTTTACGGCGCTTCGGATTATGAATTCAGAAATTTGATGGCGCCATATCTGTTGCAATGGGAAGGAATGAAAATGGGAAAAAAATTTGGTTGTGAGCGATATGATTTTTTTGGGGTGGCACCACGGCTAAATGTCATTCCCGCCACAAGCGGGAATCCAGACAATTTGAACGTACCCTGGATTCCCAATCAAGTTGGGAATGACAACGGACAAACCGGACAGGGATCCTTCGGGGCGTTAACCTCTCAGGATGACAGTTATAAATACGACTCCAAGCATCAGTATGCAGGTGTCACTCGTTTTAAATTAGGTTTTGGTGGTGCATCTCAACAAATGCCAGGCACTTTTGATTTAGTGATTGATAGAAAAAAATATTTTATTTATGGACTGTTGAGAAAATTACGGCGACTGTTTTAAGTGCGTTGTCATTCCGACCGAAGGAGCTTCTGCGATTGAGTGGAGGAATCCCTTAAACATATTATTTGCAAAAACTTAGTATAAGGGATCCCTCGACTTCGCTCGGGATGACAGCTTGGTATCGCCTTCGTAGTCCAATGGATAGGATACCAGCTTCCGAAGCTGATGATGCAGGTTCGATCCCTACCGAAGGCACGAGTTTAAAACAAAAAACTCCCAAGTATTTAGGGAGTTTTTTGTTTGTATTTTTATTCTTCGGTAGGAGTTTTTTCAGCTTCAGTTGGTGTGGTGTCTTCAGCTTCTTTTTTGAAATCACATTCTTTACTAGAGCATTTGATAACACCTTTGGCCGCATAGACGAGCGGTTGTTTGCACTTAGGGCAGTATTCACCATTTGGTTTTTCCCATAACGCAAAATCACAGTCAGGGTATTTATTACAACCGTAAAATGGCTTGCCACGCTTGCTTCGGCGCTGACAAATATCACCCTCGCCACACTTAGGGCATTTCATGTTCATTTTTACCTCAATATTTTTGATGTTCTTGCACTTTGGGTAACCAGAACAACCTAAGAATGGACCAAAGCGTCCGCGACGCAAGCTCATCGGTTCGCCACACTTTTCGCATTTTTCATTGGTGGCTTCCACCGCTTCTTGTTGCTTGGCTTCTTCGGGATTGAGAGATTTGGTGTGTTTGCATTCTGGATAATTACTACAAGCCAAGAATTTACCAAAGCGTCCCGTTTTGATAATCATTGGTGAATTACATTTTTCACAAACTTCATCGGACTTTTCTTCAGTCAGTTCTTTTTTGGAAATTTCTATTTCTTTTTTATCCAGGTTAGCTTTGAATGGTGCCCAAAAACCGCCAATGACTTTACGCCATTCTTTTTTGCCGTGGCCGATTTCATCTAGACTGTTTTCCATCTCAGCGGTAAATTGATAATCAACCACATGTGGAAAATGCTCAACCAGTAAATCGTTAACTACGTAGGCGATATCATTTGGGAAAAACTTTTTTCGTTCATCTCGCGCGATATAGCCACGGTCTTCGATAGTGGCAATAGTTGGCGCGTAAGTAGAAGGTCGGCCAATCCCATAGGCTTCCATTTCTTTGACCAGAGTTGCGTCTGAATATCGAGCGGGCGGTTCGGTAAAGTGTTGTTCGGGTTTGAGTTCGGCGCAGGTCAGAGGTTCTCCGGTGTTTACTTTTGGTAGTAGATTTTCTTTGGTACGGTCAGGGAAAAGTTTGAGAAAGCCATCAAAAATAATTGTCTGGCCATTGGCGCGGAATGTGTAATTCTTATCGGAAGCAATATTGATGGTGGTAGCGTTGAGTTCGGCCGGCGCCATTTGGGTGGCGGTGGCTCGGCGCCAGATGAGATCGTAGAGCCTGAATTGATTTCTATCCAAGTATTGTTCGATTGACTGTGGAGTGTGACTGACTTCAGTCGGGCGGATAGCTTCGTGGGCTTCTTGAGCATTTTTACTTTTATTGTTATATTTTCTTGGCTCAGATAGTTGGTATTTTTTACCAAACTCAGTACCAATCAATTCTTTGGCTTCGGTCAGAAATTTGTCAGAGAGGTTGACGGCGTCGGTACGCATGTAGGTGATAAGACCAATGGCGCCCTTGGTGCCGAGCTCCACACCTTCGTAAAGTTGTTGTGCCAAGCGCATGGTTTGTTTGGCAGAAAAACCCAAGTGGTTATTGGCCTCTTGTTGTAATGTAGAAGTGGTAAAAGGAGGAGAGGGGAGGCGTTTGGTTTTTTTCTCTTCTACTTCGGTAATTTTATAATTACTTTTTGCCAAGTCAGCCAAAATTTTATCTACCTGTTCTTTGTTTTTTATTTCTAGTTTGTCTATTTTTTTATCGCCAATAGTATAAAGTTTGGCAGTGATTTGATCTTTGGTGTTTGTATTAAAAATACCATCAATACCCCAGTATTCTTCAGGGACAAAGGCTTTGATTTCTCGTTCTCGCTCCACTACTAGTCTCACAGCCACAGACTGTACACGGCCTGCGGAGAGGCCTTTGGCTACCTTTCTCCACAAGAAGGGTGATAGTTCATAGCCAACCAGTCTATCGAGCACACGACGGGCTTGTTGGGCATCTACCATCTTAAGGTCCAAGGGGCGAGGATTTTCGATAGCATGAATAATGGCATGTTTGGTGATTTCATGGAAAACAATACGCTTTGCTTTTTCCGGTTCTACTCCCAAGATACTGGCTAAATGCCAAGAGATAGCTTCTCCTTCACGGTCCTCATCAGTTGCAAATAGGATCGCGTCACATTTTTTGGCTGCCTCTTTGAGTTCCTTGGCAATCTTGGTTTTGTCTCGGCTGACAATATAGTGTGGTTCAAAATTGTGTTCAACATCAACACCAAGTTTGCTTTTCGGCAAATCTCGCACATGACCAAAAGAAGATTTAACAATATAATCTCTGCCAAGAAATTTGGAAATGGTTTTGGCTTTGGTGGGGGATTCTACAATTACGAGGTTTTTCATAGCACAGATTTAAGCAGATTTTGAACGGATTTAGACAGATTAATGAGTGTGAGTTTGTCTAACGATAATATAAAAAAATGCAATTGTCAATCTAAGTCAATTTATCTCAATACAAAATTCATCCCACCCAAGTTGCGAATCATACCTTTCATTTCCATTAAAATCATAGCGCTACTAATGGTAGAACTATCCAAACCGCTTGTTTTTATAATTACATCTATATGTTGTGGTTCTTTGGAAAGGCAGGTCAGAATTCCAGCTTCAGTAGGGCTGGAGGGTAAAATCTCTCGATTCTTAATAGTTTCAACTAATCCTTCAATATTAAAAGCTTCGGTAATATCTTGAGATTGGGTAGTTAGTTTAGCGCCCATTTTTATGAGGTTGTTTGGGCCAATGCCCGTGGGTGAATGAATTGGGTGTGGAATAGCAAAAACTTCTCGGTTGTAATCTAAGGCGCAACGGGCAGTAATGAGAGCCCCGGAAGTTTCTGGAGCTTCTATGACAAGTGTGCCCAAGCTTAGACCGGCAATAATACGATTGCGAGCGGGAAAAGAATATTGAGTTGGGGCAAAACCGGGAGGATATTCGGAGATAACAGCTCCGCCTGAATTGATAATTTTTTCTGCCAAGGGTTGATGAAAAGTTGGGTAGACACTACTTTTGTTGATACCAGTACCAAGCACAGCTACGGTTGTGCCGCCGTTATCAAGAGTGATTTGGTGCGCAACACCATCAATCCCAAGCGCTAGACCGCTAATGATGACAAAGCCTTGTTTAGCGAGCGGACCGACAATATCTTCGCAAGCTCGTTTGCCATAAGAAGTAAATTTACGGGTGCCGACTACGCCCAAAGTTGGTAGACCGTCAGCTGGTAATTTACCGCGAATAAATAATGTGTGCGGTGGGTCAGAAATTTCTTTGAGTAGTTTTGGGTAACTGGTTTCGTTGATAGAAACAGTTTCTATTTTTTCTTTCTCCAATCTCTCCATAATTTTCTCTATTGGATTGGCTTCGCGCCAAACCAAAAATTCTTGCGCAATATTTTCTTCCAGACCAGAGGGGATAAGGTCGCTAATTTCGGCTTCCCAAACATTTTTCAGATCAGAAAAATAAGCCGCAAGTTTTTGATAGCGGTTGTAGGTGATTTTTGGGAAGTGCGCCAAGGCGGCGTGGTATTTCATGTATGTTAGCTTTTTAGGTTGTAGCTGGTTAGCTTATTAGGATTGTCCGTATTGTCATCCCGAGTGAGGCCGTAGCCGACGAGGGATCTTTCCGAAAATTAGTTCTGTTAACGGAAAGATTCTTCGCCTTGCTCAGAATGACAACTATGCCAGAGTTTGTAGTTCCTTAATAATATTTTCAGTCACCTGATTCAAAACCTTTTTTTCAGAAGCGGTAAATTTTCCTAACACAAAACTAGCTGTATCTTTAATACCTCCTTGTTCGGTTGGAGCGACACCAACACGGATGCGAGTGAAATCTTGAGTGCCTAGATGTTCGATAATAGATTTTATGCCATTATGTCCGGCTGGACCGCGATTAGTTTGGATGCGAGTTTCACCAAGCGGAATATCTTTGTCATCGTGAATAACAATAATATCTTTCATTGTAAGTTTATAAAAATCAAGAAGAGCTCGGACAGCTACGCCAGAATGGTTCATATATGTTTGAGGCATGGCCAAGACTACGCGTTTGCTGTCGGCTTCTCCTTTGGAGATCAAAGAGTTTGTTTTTTTGTTGAAGCTAAATTCTGGAAGTTTGTAGTAGGTAACCAGTTTTTCTAAAATTAAAAATCCGGCATTATGGCGAGTGTTTTCGTATTCTTTTTCTGGATTGCCGAGGCCAACTATAAGGCGCATAAGAAGGTTTGTATGTTTAACTTCTATACTTATTCGGATTAAATTTCGTAATGTCATTTTGTAATTCCTGTAACATTGATATTGCGTTGTCTATTTTTTTTGTGTCGTATCCGCTTTGTAAATAAAATTGCACAATATTATCTAGTCTATTTGAAAATTCGTGTATTCTTTGCACCCCACGGTTGGAAAAATTTCTTAATCTACTACAATAAATTATTGTATTATTGAGAGCAACACCAATAATATCTCTAAGTTCATTATATTGATTTTCTTTAGATTTTAAAACTTCTTCCCGTTGCCCCCCCCAACTAAACCAGTCTCTCATATACTATTTTAAGTTTGTCACATTCCTTCGAAGTTTAGTTAATTTTATCACAATTGGCGAAGCAAAAAAACCAAATCTGGCGCGCAGGCGATTTTGGATATAGTGCACGTACGAAAAGTGAATAGAAGTTTTGAATTTGATCATCATCTCAAATAGCGGTGGGTTGTTGTGCAATTGATGGAAGGATAAAATATCTGGATGGCGTGTACCCTTACCGCGAGAAGGGCGATGGTCTTTGGTCGCTTCTTTGAAAAATGTTTTTAGTTCATCTTCAGGTACAATAGTATGTCTTTCTTCCCAAGCGCGCATGATGAGCGGGAAAATTTGATGGATTTTATATTTGGTTTTGGCGCTAGTAAAAATAACAGGCGCGAAATCAAGATGGGGGAAGTCGGCATAAATCCTGTCTCTGAATTTGTTTCGGAATTCTTCCGTGCCAGCGCCGTCACGAGATGGAGTGCCGCCTTGTTGGTAGTTTTCTATTAAGTCCCATTTGTTGACCACAATAATAGTGCTCCGAGTGTTTTCTCTCAGTAGCCCGGCTAATTGTTGATCTTGAGTACTGATAGGTTCGGATGCATCAAGAATTAAAAGTACAATGTCAGATTTTTTAATCATGTTTAAGCTCTTGCCAATACCAGCTCTTTCTAGTTCGCCATCAACTCGGGCTTTGCGACGGATACCAGCAGTGTCGACAAAAATTATTGGCTGTCCATCTACTTCTACGAGAGTATCGTGCGGTTCACGAGTGGTGTGTGCCAAACTACTAACAATCACTTCTTCTTTGCCAATCAAATCGTTAAATAGTGAAGACTTACCGACGTTGGGTTTGCCGATTAGAGCTACCTTGATAGGTTTTACATCTTTTAATTTCTTTGGTTTTTTGGAAGTTTTGGTTAAACGTTTGTAAATTTGATCTAACAAATTGCCGACGTTGGCGCCGTTGGTAGCCGAAATTGGAAATGGTTCACCAAGCCCTAGTTTGAGCCATTCGCCTTCGTGGACCATTACTCGTAATTTTTCACTGTCAGCTTTGTTGGCCACAAAAATTATTTTGCTTTTATCTTTGATGAGGCGTTTAGCTATCTCTCTTTCTTGGGGGAGAAGTCCGGTTTGAGCGTCAACGACAAAAATAATCAAATCGGATTCTTTGATAGCCAGTTCGGTTTGTTTAACTATTTCATCTTCAAGTTCAATGTCTTCGGCAAAAGTAATACCGCCAGTATCTACAAGAGTAAAGTTTTTACCTCGCCAAGTCACTAGGCCAATATTTCTGGTACGAGTGGTGCCGGGAATAGTGGAGACAATCGCCTTATTTTCATCGATCATTTTATTGAAGAGAGTTGATTTGCCAACGTTAACTCGGCCAACCAGGGCAACGGAAGGGAGTTCTTGGTCTATAATTTTTGCGGGAGTAGCCATATCATTTCATTTTAAATCTCCACCGCCATGAGGCGGGGTCCCGCTGTAGCGGGATAAATTACAACGCGTCTTCTCCTAGCATAATCACAATGTCCGGTTCGGGCGGACGTGCTTCTGTAGAGGTATTGGCCTCAGTATACGCTATTTTTAGCCATTCTGGCAAGTTGGTCGTAAAAGGAGCCTTTAGTTTGGCTGCTAGGGTAGTTATTACCTTATCAGGCACGTTTTTATTAACAATATATATAGTAGTGTTAGCAATAGGTCTTTTGGCGCTATTGGCTAGATTGGAGATGAAAACTCCGTCTTTTTCTAGATCCTGTTTCTTTGAGGCTGCAAGACCAGCTCGCCAAGTACCGTTTTGAATATCTATTCTAGCGCTAGGGATAGTCATTGATGGTGCATTTGTCTTTGTTTCTGTTGGTGTATAGAGAGCAGGTGTTGTCGTGCTATCAAAAATAGTATTAATAGAAGTTTCTATGTCTGAGAAATTGCCGGTTTTTGGTACAAGCAGGTAGGCACCCCCTTCGCCTATAATGGATTTTAAAAATCCATTTGGTGAATCATCTAAAACCAGAGTTTTAATTTGGTCCGTGTTTATTTCTTTAGCAAAACTAGCCAAAAACATCATCTGACCAAAATCAACGTTTGTGACTATATGTTGGGAAAGAGACGAGACAATTTTTTGCAAAGTGAGAGGGTTGAGAAAAGTTTCGGTAGAGAGAAGTTTTTTCTTGAAAGCGGCTAAAACCATTTGCTGTCTTTTAGCACGAGCAAAATCCGAACCCTCGCCGTTTGAGCCATGACGGGAGCGGCTAAAAATTAAAGCTCTATCTCCATTCATATGTTGTGGACCAGCATCAAATATTACAGTCTGGTAAGAGTCGTTCTCTCCAGGGTAAGAACTATCTACAAAAGACCTCTCTACATCGAGGTTTACTCCGCCGATTGCATCTATCAATTCTTTGAAGGCGGTAAAATCAACTCTGGCATAGTAAGGTATACTGATTCCAAAAGTTTCTTCAAAAATTTTTCTGGCGTATTCTCCACCATTGCCAGACTGAGCCGCTTCACCAAAAGCATTGGCATTATTTATTTTTCTGACTCCATGTCCAGGAATTTTTACAGAAAGATCTCTAGGGACAGAAACCATGGAGACTTGTTTGGTGCTTGGTTTGATGCTTAAAATAATATTAGTATCGCTTAGGTAGGCTCCGTCATGACCGGGACCGCCAATTCCCAAAAGTAAAATATTTATTCTGTCATCCTGCTGGCCGACCATCACATTGTCCGATTTGAAAATAAAATTTCTGACATTTTGTAAGAAACCAATTTTTTTTGGTTTGAGTGTAAGCGGGTCATAATCAGACGCTCCTCCTGGCCATTTGGTCATATTATGGTTTCTGACAAGCAATACAACAATGATAGCTATGCCAATAAACAAAAATCCCAACCTTTTTGTTTTATTTTTAGGTGGGGGAGAAAGGGGTAAATCTTGAGGTTGTAGAAGGTTTATTTTTTGATCATCCATAATTTTTAGAGTGTTAAGTCAGAACTGGATTATTTTTTTAGCGAATAATTAATTTTAACATAGAGAAGGGGTAAAAGCAACCTTGGAATTTATTAAATATTTTTATTTTTTCTTTGACTCAAAACTATAAAATATGGTATAGTTTGTCACAAGGAGGGTCGCTTTAAGCGGCCACTTGGCTCAGTTGGTTAGAGCGTTGCATTCACATTGCAAAGGTCACTGGTTCGAATCCAGTAGTGGCCACATGAGATAAATTCTAAATTTAATTTTAGTATTTATAATTTAGCTCTTAGTATTTTATAAATCGTATGTCCGTAAACTTAAATAGAGAAGATGCAAGCACGGGTGAGCTGGTTTTTTCTTGGACTGTTCCCGAATACGATCAGCATGATCGTAGTCGTCAGTGGTATATCATTGCCGGGGTGATTGGCGCCGGGCTCTTGCTTTTTTCTCTTATTTCTGGTAATTATCTATTTACCCTTATAGTGGTACTGTTTGGGATTATCCTGTTCTTGCAGGATATTCAACCTCCAATGGATGTTTTCTTCGGAATTACCGAGGCTGGCATCATTGTTGGAGATATATACTATCCTTTTAAAGACATTGTTAACTACTGGATAGTCTATAATCCACCGGGAGTAAAAAATCTGTATTTTACAACCAACAACATTCTCAAACATCGTTTACAAGTTCCGCTTTTGGACAATGATCCTCGGCCGATTAGGGATTTTCTTAATCAGTTTATTGTAGAGGATTTAGATCAAGAAGAAGAGCCTTTGAGCGACAGGTTGGGGAGAGTTCTAAAGTTGCATTAGGAATAGAAAAGATACGTCCTCGTGCCGACTTTGCTTCGGCAAAGTCGAGCATCCACGATTCTGTGCGAACAGAATCGGGATCGTTCAATGGATATGAAATCGTATGTTCCAAATGTATATTTTGAAACTTATTGACGGGTCATATTATGTTGGTAGCACTGAGAACTTAGAAAAACGACTGGATAAACATTCGAAAGGAAGGGTTAGTTCGACTAAGAGTAAGTTACCGTTTACATTGGTGTATGAAGAATCATTTGTGAGTAGGAGCGAAGCTCAGAGTCGTGAGTATCAGATTAAAAAATGGAAAAGTAGAAAAGCGATTGAAAGGTTAATTGGTAAGTAGTATTAGTCCTCGTCGTTCAATGGATAGGACACTAGCCTGCGAAGCCGGAAATCCAGGTTCGACTCCTGGCGAGGACACAATTTGTATTCATCAAGTTAAAGTTATACACAGCTAGGTAATACCTAGCTTTTGTGGTATAATATTTGTGGTCAATAGTGTTTTTACTGTTGGCTGTGAACTATTTTATCAATAACTAAAACTTATGATCACTCATAGAGTTACCACTCAACTTGCGCCTGAACCGCCAGTGCGTTTTTATCGTACTATTGCTGTTACTTTTTTAGTTGTCACTTTGCTTTTGTTAGGTGTGATAATATTTTTTACTTCCAAAAAAGCTTCTATTGTTATTGTTGCCAAGACTGATAATAAAAATGTAAATCTAATGGTAGATGTTGGTGAAAGAAAAAATGGCGACATGTCTATTTTAGGTCTTGTGACCACTACTAAGTTTAGTTATTCTCAAAGATATTCTCCAACCGGAAATAAAACAACCGATGGTCTGGCTGGTGGGGAAGTGACTTTGTATAATGAAACTTCTGCTCCGCAAACTTTGGTAAAGACTACTAGGCTACTCACATCTAGTGGTGTTTTGTTCCACTTATCAAATCAAGTTATTGTGCCAGCTAAAGGAGATGTAGTCGCTACGGTCTATGCAGATCAACCGGGAGTGACTGGTAATATTGGTCCAAGCAAGTTTACTATACCAGGTCTTAATGAAGAAAAACAAAAAGTTATTTATGCTTCCAGCGACAAAGATATGAGTGGAGGTGTTCGCACTATCGGTGTGCTTAGCGCTGAAGATATCAAATCCGCCAAAGTTGATTTCTCAACCAAGATAAAACAAGCTGTAGAAAAATCTTTGTCTCCAGTTGGTTCGTATAATCAAAAATTACTTTTTGTTCCGGACAATAACGTAGTAGTTGATAAAGATATTGGTCAAGAAGTTTCTGAATTTAATTTGTCTGGCACGAGCACTGTAGTAGTTGTGTATTACAATAACGAAGACCTCAAAACACTTTTATCAAAAGAAGTTGCGAATCGAGTTGATGCCACTACCGAAAAAGCTTTGTCTATCGGTAAAGATTCTCAAGTGACACTAGCTAGTTATGATTTGGAAAAACAAAAAGCGCAATTATCAGTTTATCAGGATGTGCTTGTTACCTTAGATGTTAATGCTGAAAAATTAGCCGTAAATAATTTCTTTGGCAAGAAAAAAGATGAAATAGAAAGGTATGTTTTTGGTCTCGGCCATGTGGTCGGAGTAGATGTTAAGTTTTCACCTGGTTGGATCCGCACTGCGCCATCAGTTCCAGACAAGGTGCAGGTAGTGGTGAAAAATGTAGAGTAATTGACTCTGTTAAATCCCCGCTAAGCGGGGTCGCCGAAGGCGAATTTAACTGGGTTGACAATCTAATTGGTTTAGATTAAGATAAATTAAAAGCGCGTTAATAAGAGAACCAGCCCAGTTGTGCAAAGCGCAATATGGTACCACTCTCTGAGTGCTTGTAGTTCACCCCGTTAAATCCCCGCTAAGCGGGGTCGCCGAAGGCGAATTTAACTGGGTAAAAAAGTGAAACGTTCGGGTGGAACCGTCTTAAATAACATTTAGGACCCCGATATACAGAATTTTTGTATATCGGGGTTTTTGTTTAAATAAATTTAATTTAATAAATCGACTAAACAAAGTACACATATATTCATTCGCCCCGCTTAGCGGGGGCTAACTCATTTCGTATATGAACCCAGAAAAATTAGACCACATGCGCCACTCTGCCGCTCACATGCTTGCTGCTGCGGTGTTAGAATTATACCCAGGCACCAAACTGGCTATTGGTCCAACCATTGAAAATGGTTTTTATTATGATTTCAAATTTCCAGAAGGCGTTTCGGTTTCAGAAAATGATTTGGAAAAAATTGAAGAAAAAATGAAGAGTATTGCTAGTGGAGCGCATTCTTTTGTGCGCAAAGAAGTTTCTGTAGATGAAGCCAAAAATTTTGAAAAAGATCAGCAATTTAAATTGGAACTTATTGAGGATTTTGCTAAAGAAAGTAAAACGCTTACTTTGTATGAATCAGGTCCTTTTACTGATCTGTGTCGTGGTGGCCATGCGGAAAACACAAAAGAGATTCCGCTTGATGGTTTGAAACTACATAAAGTAGCTGGGGCTTATTGGCGTGGGAGTGAAAAAAATCCTATGTTAACCAGAATTTACGGGTTATTGTTTGCCAACAAGAATGAGCTAGATGAGTATTTGGCAATGCTTGAAGAAGCCAAAAAACGAGATCATCGCAAGATTGGTCAAGAACAAAATTTGTTCTTTTTTGATGATCTAATTGGTAAAGGTTTAGTCTTATGGCAACCAAATGGCACAATTATTCGTGATGAAGTAGAAAAATTTGCTAAGGAAGTTGAGCAGCAGTATGGTTATGTGCGTGTGTCTACTCCGCATTTAGCAAAAGAAGAAACCTATCTTACTTCCGGTCACTTACCATACTATAAAGATAGTATGTATCCGGCTATGGTTATGGATGATGGTACCTATTATCTCAAAGCCATGAACTGTCCTCACCACCATGTGATTTATCGTCATGAGATGCGAAGTTACCGCAGTCTACCTGTGCGTATTGCCGAATACGGCACTTGTTATCGTAATGAACTTTCGGGCGCTTTGGCTGGATTGTTGCGTGTACGTGCGCTTACTATGAATGACGCCCACATATATTGCCGCAAGGATCAGATTAAACAAGAGTTTAGAAGTGTGTTAGAAATGACCATGCAGTACTTTAAAGTTTTTGGTCTATCAAATTACTGGTTCCGTTTGTCAAAATGGAGTTCTGCGCATACTGATAAATATATCAATGAACCAGAGAACTGGGAAATTGCCGAACAGTCTTTGCGAGAAGTATTGCAAGAAATGGGAGTGCAGTTTACTGAAGCCGAAGACGAAGCTGCTTTTTATGGACCAAAGGTGGATGTGCAGTTTAAGTCTGTGGTTGGTCGAGAAGAGACAATGTCTACGGTCCAGCTTGATTTTGCGGCCAAGAAACGGTTTGAACTTAAGTATACTGATGAAACTGGCCAGGAAAATAATGAAGTATTTGTTATTCACCGCGCCCCGTTATCTACCCATGAACGCTTTATGGCTTTTTTGATTGAGCATTATGCCGGCGTATGGCCACTATGGCTTTCACCTGTACAAGTGTTACTTGCTCCAGTTTCTTCTAAGCACGTAGATGGCGCTAGGGTTTTGCTTAAAGAATTAGAAGAAGCAGGTATCCGTGTCGCGACAGACGAAGCCGACGAAACTATTGGCAATAAAGTTCGAAAAGCCGCTGGGCAGAAAATTCCTTATATCGTGGTCGTGGGAGATAAAGAGCTTGGCGGTGAGCCCTGGATGATTAGGGTGCGGGGTCAAAAGGATCAAGTTCAGATGACTAAGCAAGAATTCATAGAAAGAGTAAAGAAAGAAATTAAGGAAAAAATTAGCTGAGATTAGCCTAAATTTGGCTAAAATCTATTGACAAAATGGGCAAAATTTGATATAATATATTTTATAAACCTCCTTAAGTTTAAGAGTAAAATATAAGGGAGAAAGAGCTACGCCCCGGGAAATAAGAGCTGGTCTTAACAAAGCGGCTGAGATTAAAAGCCAGAGACGGGCATTGGTTGGCGAACCTTCTTATAAAACAGGAACAGTCAGGCAAGGTAAGCCTATTGAAGTGGTGCATGTTATATCTGCCGATCACGCAGAAGAAGCGCTAAGAATAGCTAGTAGTAATTATGGTGGTTTAAGTGAGAAAGAAACTGATATAAATTAAAATTTAAAAATAAAAAACATCCAAAAAATAAAAGGATGTTTTTTAATCCTAAAACATGCAAAATATTTTGCCAAAAATTATAATCATTCTTGGTCCCACCGCTTCTGGTAAGACAGGCCTTGGTTTGTTGTTGGCAAAAAAATATAACGGCGAAATAATCTCTGCGGACTCTCGTCAGGTCTATAAAAAAATGGATATTGGGACGGCGAAGACGATAGGTGAGTGGGTAAATGATGACTATATTGTTGATGGTATCCCGCATCACCTGATAGATATTATAAATCCAGATATAGATTTTAGTTTGGCGGATTTTAAGAAAATGGCCGTTGATTCTATAAATGGTATTTTAAAAAGAGGTAAATTGCCGATTGTGGTCGGAGGTACTGGTTTGTATATTTGGGCTTTGGTAGATAATTTGGATATCCCCAAAACTCAGCCTGATAATACGTTAAGGGGAGGGCTAGAAAGGAAACCACTAGTAGAGTTGGTAAACATGCTAACCGAAAAGGATCCAGAGAGCGCCCAAAAAATAGACCTAAAAAATCCTCGTCGTGTTATTCGTGCCCTTGAAGTAGTAATGACTACGGGTCAATCTTTTTTTAATCAACGGACAAAATCAAATCCGCTTTTTGAAGCTTTGCAAATTGGGCTTGATGTACCAAAAGAAGAATTATTTAAGCGTATTAATGAAAGGGTTGATAGGCAGATTGAAGCAGGGCTAGTTGAAGAAGTAAAGCAACTTGTTAATGATGGTTATAGTTGGGATTTGCCTAGTATGAGTGGAATTGGGTATAGACAAATCGGGTTGCATTTGAGAGGTGAAGTGACGTTAGCAGAAGCTATGGAAATATTAAAACAAGATACTCGGCAATATGCCAAACGACAGATGACTTGGTTTAAGAGGGATAAGCGGATACAGTGGGTAAAGAATATAGAAGAGGCAGAGAAAAAAGTCACAGATTTTTTAACATAATACTTCGGCAAACCACCCCTACCCCTCCTTGGAAAGGAGGGGATTTGACTACGGTTTAATTGGAGTTTCATCTCCCATAAAATCAAGCTTCTCGCCAGAAACCATATCATCAGCCTGGACAAGAACTTTGGAAACCAGTAATTCTTGAGCGGGATCGGTTTTGTTAATAGTGATTGTAATTGGTAAAGCCAGCACATCTACACTATCTGGCATCTCGGCAATAGTCCAAGTAATTTTTTTGGTTTTAGCGTCAAATTTTACTTCTCCAGCTGGGGTTGGTGTTGGTAATTCTACATTTACATCTCCGATTATATCAGCAGAAAGAATTATATTTTTGAGCGGGTGGAAATTATTAGTTAAGACCCAGTTGATTTTGTGCGCTAAGCCATTGGCGCTATCACGTGCTTCAAATTTAAGATCGGAATTTACAGTAATAGCTATTTGGTTGCTGGAAATTTTTTGATCCTTTTTGTCAGCGTCTTTAAATGCTAATTCTGCTAAGGCGATGATTTTATTGGAATCTTTCAAGTCTGATAAATTGATGGCGGTCGCATCTCGTAGTGGTAATACTACATCAATCGTTATTTCTTGGCCTTTTTTTAATGATGCAAGAGCCGGGATTTTTGCCTTGTCCCAAGTAATTTCTCCGCGCCTGATGCTGTCGCTGATTTGAGAGCCGACAATGTTGCCGTCATATTTATCTTCTATCTTTGCCCAATTGAGGAGCGTTTGTTTTTTGATAGCTGGACCATTGAGTCCAAGCTTGAGCACAGCGTTATCTATATCTTCATCGCTAGTATTTTTTATAGTAAGAGTCATGTTTAGCTCGCCACCAGGTTGAATGCTAAATTTATTTAATTGTCCGTTGATAGCTAGATTAATGTCTAAATCGTTTTTGGCAACCTGAGGAGCGATTTTGGTGTCGGCAATAGTAAAGAGTTTATTGTTTGCCAAGGTTAATAGAGCGCCGTTAATTTCACTTGTCTCTTCGGTGGACGTGTTAAAGCGACCAGAAAGTTTGAATGTCCAACTATCTGGTATGGAAGATGATGGTGTAGGTAATTTGTTTGGTTCGATTATCCATTTGAAATCTTTGTTAATCGCCGGAGAAGAAGAAATAAGAACAAAGTTTTTTGGCCACGTTGGTTTGAGTTCAAGCTTGGTAACTCCTGATAGGGCTATCTTTTTGGCAGTAAAAGTATATTCTGCCGTATTACCCGCCAGAGTCTTATTGGAACCGTCTAAAGTCAAAGAGAAGGGGCTTTTATCTGTGATGATATCGAGAATGGCGCTTTTTTGTAGTTCAGAACTAAAATCTTCGGGTTGATAGGTAAGAAATACTCTCCAGGATTGTTTTTGGTTTAGGGCGCCATAAGTTAGGCCAGTAATAGAAATCTCTCTTTTTTTGCCAGCCTCTATCCTACCTAAATCCCATTCAGTATGCCCTGCATTTTTTGGTTCAACACTACTTGATAAGAAGACAAATCCGTCAGGATATTGGATATTTAGAGTTGCTTTTTTAAAAGCGATACTTTGATTATTTTCATAAGCTATTTGGTAGGTGGTAGTGGTGCCAGTCATAATGTTGGTTGGTCCATTAAGACGTAAGGCTACTTTATCTTCGGAAAATTTATTTGTGTTGCTAGGCATAAAGAAGAAGCCGGCCCAAGCCACAGCCGCCAAAAGACCGCCAACAAGTATAACTGTCAAAAAAGTTTTGAAAGCGGTATGAGTTTTAGTAATTTTTATTCGTCTCATATCAGGCATGTGTCCCTGATCGTCTTGGTATATCTCCGCGAGTTGCTTGGAGATCTTAGTTTGTTTTTTTTCTTCAACGTATTCTTCCAGACTTTCTTTTTTGCGAGTTGTTTTTTTTCTAACGATTTTTTTTGGTTTTTTTTCTTCACCGGGTTCGTTGATTGGCTTGGTTGAAAAGGATGGTTCTTCGTTCATAAAATTATTGGTTATTTTTTAATGGTTTGTCATCCTGAACCCCCTAAAGGGGATAAACTCCATGAAGGATCCCTGTCTGGTTTTTTATTGGACAGAGATTCTTCGTTTCACTCAGAATGACAATTGATTAAAGTTAATTATTAATCTTTTTTTTGCATCACCAAAACCCAGATCTGATCTGTGTTTAGTTTGGTGTTTTTGATCGCAATGCCATTGGTAGCCACAGTGAGGTCTCGACCATCTTGCCAGATAGGTGACCAACCTTCAAGATAAATAACTTGGCTTTCAAAATCGCTATTTATGCCAGATTGTTTTTGGGCGATAAGTTGGTATTTTGATAAAGGATTTTGTGATTGAAAAATCTTTGCCCAGTTGCTGAGATTGGAGTTGGCGCTTTCTTCCCAAGCTTTGAAAGGTAATTTATAAGTAAATTGTACTTGGGTAGTTTGGCCAGGTTCGGTAATAATCCAATTACCAAAAGCAGTCTTGCCAAACTCTTGGCTAATGCGAGTACCCGACTGATCGTCAATATCTATTTCTTTTTCAAGAGTAATTAGTCTTGTGTCTTTTTGATACCAAGGTTCCGGAACTTTAAAAGCTTTTTCATCTGGCCAAGTGAAACCACTGGCACGCACAAGTTGGCTACCTTCGGGTACATAAATTCTCAAATAATCAATATTTGTTTTTCCATAAAATTCTTCACCATCGACTCCGGTATGTTTTCTGGTGACAACTACGTTATCTAAAATAGTGCCGTCTAGTTGGACTACCGCTTGGTGGCTTATAGTTTGTTCTATTCTGGCATCGCTTTTTTGGCCTTGGATATTAGTATTAACGACAAATAAATAATCTTGGTCAGGCGTGGTCTGAACTATCTCTCCGCTCCAGCCAAACTCCTTCATTGTATTTTGAGTGTTGTCGTCTACGAAATATGCTTGAATTTCTTTTTGTTGTAAGGCTTCAGACAAGTTAGTTAGTAGTGGCAAGACTGCTTGTGCCTTCATTTTTTTGAAATTTTCTATAAAGACGGGAGCCAGGTCGGAGAGGATTTGTTTTGGTTTATGATCTTTTTTTTCTGAACCATTTTCAACTACGTTTTGAATGGTAGAGAGAGCGTTGTCTTTATCAATTACTAAGCCTCGGTTTTGGTCAGATACCGGTCCGATGATAGATAGCAACCTGTTGAGCACGTCGGCGTTAATAGCTATTACGCCATCAGCAGTGAGGTTGCGACTGTGTCTGTAGAACCAAAGCATTTTTTCAGCGCTGGCAGAGAAATCAGGGAACCAGTTCGCGTCTTGAAACTCCCAACGTTTGTTGGATAGTAAAAGTGGGGTAGGAGGGGTAACAAATTCTTTGAGTTGGCCTTGGAGATCGTAGGAGCCACCAGCCGGGATATCTATATTAACAATCTCACCATCTTTGATATCAAGTAAAGCAAAGCTTCCCATAAAGCCTCCAGTCGGTCTGATCTCAGCTGGGTTTTGGAAGACAAGTAAATATCGACGTAAGCCCTTGCCACCAAATATTTCTTGAACAGAATTGTTTAGTTTGTTTATACTGTCCAAGTCTTTGACGTACAGGTTGAACAGAACGCGGAATTCTTTGAAAGTATCTTGGTATTCAAAAGGTAAAATATCAGAATCAACTTTGTTAAGGTCACTTAGGGCTTCTTGGTAGTGGGGAAGAGAATAATTAAGGTGGTCGCCCAGAGATTTGAGATTGTTGGTTAGGGTTGAGGATCGATATTGGATTTCGGATAATCCTTTGATGAGGTAGGTATTACCCAGAGAGATTTCTTGTCCGGCAGTAATAAGTCTTTGGCGACTTTGGATTTGGTTGTTCATGACTGGTACTACGCCCACGATTTTTTGAAGGATACTATATTTGGTATTTAAAAGTTCGACCGCTTGATCAAAACTATGTAAAGCGTTTGTTAAAGATTCTTGAGCATTACCAATGTTGCCACTCATCAAAGCTGAAGTTGAATCATGTAAAGCCGAAAAACCAGCCGTGCTATTGTCGGCGATTTGGTCGGTAGTTGATTTGAGATCAAAATAATAAGTGCGCGCGGTGGTTGGAGCAAGGAGAAGAAAAACTACGGCTAGAGCTATACCAGCCACACGTTTTGGAGAAGCAAGTGTTCGAATTTTGTCAGTAGGGAAATTAATTTTAGGGATGGTAAACTTTGGAACTGAGACTTGGTAATTTTTTATTTGTGAAAACTTATTAGATATCTTTTGAGATAGTTCATTGGCTTTTTGCAAAGTTGCAGAAGGAGTTTTGGCTTCAGTTATTTTTTCCGGATCAAAAGAAATTTTTGGAATATTAAGTGGTTCGCTTTTTGGGGATGGGTTGTTAGGAGGGAGTTCGTGGAAGAAGTACAAGTCTTTGTTTTGGGAGGGAGCAGAGGCATGAATATTTTGGGAGAGGTTGCTAGTATTATCTTTTAAATTTACCAAATTTGATGATTCGTGATTTTGATATTGAACATGGTGTACAAAAAATTTGAGCGGTTGGCGAACCGATTGGTTATTTTGGTTTGTCGTTGAATTTATTGGATACGGTTTTTGTTCAAATCTTTCCAGTCTTTCTTGGAAGGCCTGCCTGCCGACTAGGCAGGTAGATTTGTTGTGTCCCATTTTTTGACAAACCGCGCAACGACGCAGATGAATTTTTGGCTCGATTTTGGCTTTCTTGGCCATTAGAGAAAATCAAAAATTATAGCTATATTATACACTATTTTTTTGATTTTGAGGATGCAATTTTGTCTAGCTAGACTGTGTATAATTTGTGAGGCCTAAAATTTTTTTCATTTGCTCTGTAAAAGCCTTTTCACTGAACTTTTCTGCAGTCTGGTAGCAGTTGTTTTCCATCTGTTTGGCTAGCTCAGGAGTGATTTTCTTTATAGCTTCTTGCAAATCACTAATTGTAAAGTCTGGTGGCAGTAAAAGTCCGTTTTTTTGATCAGTAATAATCTCAAGTAATCCGCCATCAGCCACACCAATGACCGGTTTACCTGCTTGCATAGACTCAACTGCGCTCATTCCAAAGTCTTCACGGATGGGAATATAGATTGTGGCTAGGCATTTACCTAAGTATTCCAGGAGTTGGGCGTCATTTATCCATCCAAGAATGGTAATATTTGGATGTCCCTCTGCCATTTTTTGGATTCTTTCTAGTTCTGGACCGCCTGAAGCTACTACCAGCTTTTTGTCTGGCATGCCAATGAAGGCTTGTACAATCTGGTCTACACGTTTTACGTCATAGAGTCTAGCCCAGGAGAAAAAATACAGGTCCCCATATTTACTCATTCGCTCGGAAGAGTAAGCAAGCTTGCTCTTCTCTCGCTCATTTCCTAAATAGTTGCCGTAGCCAAGATTTTTGAATGGTAGGGTGTCGCAAGGCGGGTAGGCCACAATTGAGTCAAGACCAAGATATTTCTTGATGCGATTTTTGGTATTTTCGGAATTGGTGACAATAAGGTTGAGATGTCTGGACAAAGTTTCAAAACGCCAGCGATTGAACCAAACAAAAGGAATAAACAGAATTTTTTTCCACAGAGGGTATGAGTCCAGTCTGGTTTGGTAGTTGTCGTAGAGGTGGCGGGGAGGGGTATGCATGTAAGCCACATGTTTGGACGGTCTATCTTTTTTGCTAAAAAATTTCCAGCCTAAAATCCGAAGCATGGCTATGAGGCAATCACCGCTATAAATTATTATATCGTAATCTTTAGCGAAGCCGGTTTTGAACAAAAAAGAAAGCTGGACTTGCAAGTAGCGAAATCCTGGCAGTTGCGACCAAGGTTTTTCTTTGTAGAGTTCTATGGTGTAGATACCTTCCGCCCGAGGATCAAAAGAGTCCTTGGCAATAAAGGCCGTGGCAATGTCGGCGCCAAGGTTTTTAGCCAGGCTGATGATGAGTCGTTCGCCCCCGCCTTTATAGACAAAATAGTCGTGGAGAATGAGGATTTTTGGATTTTGAGCCATATTTGCTGGATTTATAGGGGTGTGTTATGATTTTAAAGTATAACTTGTATATTATTGCTTATTGTAGAGGATGTTGCAAGGTGGTAGTTTAATTAGGGGAATAATTCTTTATTAATAAAACTGTATGAGTAATTTAAAAGATAATGTGATTGGAATTACTGTCGGTATTAGGTATAATCGTTCGTTTAGGATACCTGACATATCTGGAGATATCGTAGATAATATTTTATATAGTAGTAAGACACCCTTTAGTACAGATTTTTTTCCTAATTTTCAAGAAAATTCAAATCGAGAAAAAACCTTATTTAATAAGAGCACATCAGAATATTTACGAATAAACACTGATGATTTAATTTTGGCGATAGAAGTAGATAATAACTTTGCCAAAAAATTTGATTGGCTAAGAAATACAGTTTTACCATATTTTTCTAGTGAATTATTTAAAAATTATAAAATTCAAAATATACGTAGATTCGGTGTTATCTTTTCTCATAAAATTCCCAAGAACAATAAGCTTTCTGAGTCTATTGCATTACTAACAGAAAATGATGTTACTGAGGCGGATAATGTTAGTGTGTCATTTTCAAAAAAAGCTATAACGACTGAAGCTTTGTTTAGAAAAGGAGTAAATGATTATAAAAATCATATTTATAATTTACAGGAGTTAAAAGACTCTATTCATTCTGACTTGGATTATCAATATTACTATGAACCGGCTATAGAAGACTTAAGGGAGTGTTTCACAGAAAAAATCTTAGATGATGCGAATGTATTTTTAGAAAACAATTTTTATAATTGGCTAAATAAATATGAAAAGTAAAAAAGTTGATAGATTCAGTCATGCTGGAAAAAATGGATTCGAGAAAGAAGCATATAAAAATTTTTTAGCGTCACGGTTATTTTTGGATAAAACAGAAAAAGACCCTGTTGATTCTAGTAAAACAAATGAGTCTTCGTTTGATGAAGACGGACCTGAGCCTATAAAAATAATAAAAAAATCGAGATTGCTAAAAGTAAAGGATTTTCTTTATGATAACTGGGTAATTTCAATAATTTCTGGGGTGTTATTTTTAATATTAGGTGGGTATATAGCTATGTATCATGAGCAAGGAATACAAGGTAATCAGATTTCTACAATTAAAGACGATGTTGAAAAATTAGATTTATACAAACAAAAAAACGATGAAGGATTCCTTAGTTTAAAGGAAAATTTTGATATTTTTAAAACTTCGATCTCTAAAGATCTTGAATATATAAAGAAAAAAATAAAGTTATGACAATAGATAGGGGCTCAGTTTTGGAAGATGAATCAATTCCGTTTGATATTTCCAATCGTTTGAGAAGTATTATTGAGGTTGTTAATTTGGGAGTAGAAACAGGTGTTTCGGAGATTATGGCTTTACGTAAAGATTTAATGGGAAAAATGAGTATCACAATTAATCTTGATTTTAGTTTAAAGATTCTGACTCATACAAAACTTATTAAAGAATTATTTTTATTAAAACCCCTAGAAGGGGAATGGAAATTTACAGTCCGAGCCAATAAAATTCAAGGCGAAGAATTAAAGAAAGCATTTGGAGAATTAGTGGAAGTGGTTGAGGTGTAGTATTTTTTTATTAATTTTAAAATATGGGGGATATTATCAAGGTAAATTTTAGTGGAAAAGATAAGGTAAAAACAGATGTGGGTAGGGATAAAGACGCTGAAAAGATTTTGAAATCTGAATTTGAGTAGTGGTTGAAATCCTCCCTTGTGTATAGAAGTCTAAGAGGGCTAGCTAATGATATTAGCCATGATCATGTGTTAGATATGGTTGCGCATATCGAAGGTGATCCAGCATGGTATACTAGTAAAGCTTTAATGGAGAAATTAAGGTCAGGTATTGATGAATCTAAAGAGGATCTGGTTGATGCAGCTCCACGTCTCTTGGCCGCTATTCAAGTGCTGAGAAAAAGATTTGGAATTAAAATTTAATTTTATGGAAACAAATCAAGCCCAACAGCCAAAGACTCAGCATAAATTTATTTCCTACTTTAAATTTTTGTGTAGTCTGGTGCTATTATTAATAGCGTATAACACACTTAGTGATATTTCTGCCGGGAGTTCAGCTTTGGTAGCCCCCAATGTTTTGTGGGGTGCTATTTTCCTCATATGGGGAGTTTTATGGTGTCTCCAATTGCCGAGTCTGAGCAAAATACCGGTTATTCAAAAAATAATTGGCAATCTTAATTTTAAAAAGATCGTAAGGTGGTTAATGGTTTTGTTGTGCCTCGCTTTAGTTGTGGCTGTAATTATTGGCGCGTTCGATAATTTTATTCCAGGCTTAGGTGCGAAAGATTTATTTATTATTTTATTAGCTCCGGTTTTGCATTAAATTAGTATTTTAATAGAAGTATATGCAAACAAAATCATTAAAAATAATAATATTGTCGTTAGTGGTTGTTATACTTGTTATCCTTGGTTGGGCGCCTTGGCTAACTAATGCTAAGGTCAGAGAAATTATCACTGCAAATCCTAAATTTAAATATCAATATCCTTCAAAAATAGGGCCTGAGAATTTAGGGATTCATGTTTTGTCTACTCCTTTTTGTAGGTGGGTCACTACTTATGAAGGCGGTTGGTTTGTTTGTTTTTGGCAAGGTTTAAAAAATAATTCACAATATAATGACCGCCTTGTACAAAGTATCAAAGATGGCTACTGTAAGAAGTATTATGACGGGTGTAACACTTGTGAAAAGATGGGAATAGATGAAGTTTGTACAGAGAAATATTGTTCGGAGTTTGATGAGCCAAAATGTTTGGATGAAATAAAAAAATATTCATCAGCTCAATATGGTTTTCAATATTCAGCAGGCTATGTTGTAGAAGAGTCAAAGGAATTACCTTTTGTTTTGGTGGTGCGAGGAAGCAAGGGAAGGGTGGAAATTTTCAAAAACTCTGATTTCAAAGATCCGCTAACAAAGAAAGAGGGTGTGCGTTTGCATGGTTATTCTAGCTCTGGGTTTGATGAGTATGAGTCGGAGCTTGTGCCAAAAGAAAAGTTGGATATCGGCGGGCATGGCGTTTGGCTGTTTTATAGAAAAGGTGATGCACAGACGATGGAAGAAGTGCGCGGGATTTTTACTTCTATACAGGTTAAATAATTTTTGATTATTTTATATGACTAAAAACATAATGATAACGGTCGTTGCACATATCAACGCTCCCATAGAAAAAGTTTGGGAATATTATAACTTGCCCGAACATATAACTAAGTGGAATAATGCTTCTGAGGATTGGCATACGCCGAGAGCAGAGAACGATTTGCGAGTTGGTGGTAAGTTTGTTTTTAGAATGGAAGCAAAAGACGAAAGTATGGGGTTTGATTTTGGTGGAATTTATGATGAGATAGAAGAAAAAAAGTTAATAAAATATACTATAGATGATGGGAGAAAAGTAGTGGTTGAATTTACTGGAAATGCCAAAGAAACAAAAGTTGTGATAAATTTTGAAGCGGAAAATGAAAACCCTGTTGAAAGACAACGAGAAGGTTGGCAGGCAATTTTAAATAATTTTAAAAAATACGTAGAGGAAAAGTAGATAATTTTAAAATAGTAGAGTGTCTCGCGACAAAATTAGTAGTTTTTTTAAATTTACTATCTAAATTATTATATGTCAATTGCCTATAAGGTATCTGCATTTAATCGGAAAAGAAAATGGAGATTATTCAACGATTTATTAAAACCAACTTCTAATACTACTATCCTGGATGTAGGATTTAGTGAAGAAGAATATTCTGACACGGATAATTTTTTAGAAAAAAATTACCAATACCCAGAAAATTTAACAGCTCTAGGTATTGATGCGCCAGCGAAATTTATTAAAAAATATCCAAAAGTAAAAGTTTTTCAATATGACGGAGAAACATTCCCGTTTAAGGACAGGTCTTTTGATATCTGCTGGTCAAATGCTGTCATAGAACATGTTGGTGATAGAGCAAAACAGATTAATTTTTTAAAAGAGATAAAAAGGGTTGCTAAAAATGGTTTTATTACAACGCCCAACAAGAATTTTCCAGTAGAAGTTCATACCAGAACGCCCTTGCTTCATTTTTTGCCAAAGAATTTGTTTGATAAATACTTATGTTTAGTAGGCAAGAAATGGGCTACGGGCACTTATATGAACCTGCTTTCATTAAAAGATATAAAAACGTTATTACAGGATTCAGGAATTAACAATTATAAAATAATTCAGAATAAGTTATTATTTTTTTTCACCCTGGATTTTGTAATTTATTTTAAAGAAGATTAAATCCAGCTACTTCTTACTTTGTTATTTTATTTTTTCCAGAAATTCTCTGGCCGTCTTCTCCCAAATAAATTTCTTCGCTTGCACCAAACCAAGAACTTTAAAATATTCTCTTAGTTTTTCGTTTTTTAAAATTTCTATTATAGCCCCCGCTAATTCTGACGGCCGATTTGGATTTACTAAATATGCAGATTGACCTGCGACTTCAGGTAGAGAAGATCGGTTGGAAGTAATTACTGGCACGCCACAGGCCATAGCTTCAACTACCGGAAAGCCAAAACCTTCATAAAAACTAGGGTAAATAAACAATGAAGCCAAGGAGTAAAGGGCTGATTTGTCTTTGGCGTCTATGGAGCCAATGAATTTTATTTTGTCTTTATAAGGTGAGGACTGAAATTTTTGGTAGATTTTTTTGTCGTTCCAGCCTTTGTGGCCAGCGATAATGAGTGAGTAAGGGGTAGGGAGTAGTGGGTAGGATTGTTCAAAGGCTTCTATTAATCCAATTATATTTTTGCGTGGTTCAATGGTGCCTAGGAATAAAATAAAATTGGTGGGTAGGTTGTATTTTTGTTTAAGTTGTAATTTTTTAGCGGACAGAGATTCTTCGCTCTGCTCAGAATGACAGTTGGTGCCAGGATAAATTACTTTTATTTTTTCGGCTGGAATTTTGTAAATATTAATCAAATCTCGTTTGGTATTTTCTGAAGGAGTAAGAATTATATTTGCTTTCTCGCATTGTTTTTTGGGGTTAATCGCCCAGTGCCAAAGTCTTTGTTTGAATGAATAAAACTGAGGGAAAAACTCAAAAGATAGATCGTGAACAGTAAGAATATATTTGGTTTTTTTTGAAAGAGTCGTGAAGTTAAAGTTAGTTGAGAAGAAGTAGTCTAAATTATTTTTATCTATCCTTGGGAAGTTAAAAAGTTTAGTGCAAGCATTGAATAATTTGTTTGGCCAATTTTTGTGTTCGTAGTGAATATTATCTTGCGACCATTTTGGAATATTTCCTGATACATCTTTGGCTGAATTATAAAACAAAAAATATTGATTGTTTTTATCAATCGCAAAAATGGCGTTTAGAAGTTCGTAGGTATATTCACCTACGCCCGAGCGGGTAGGTGACATGAGGGGGCGAATGTCTATGCCAATGTTCATAAAGTTTTTTTTGTCATTCCGACCGAGCCTTAAGGCGAGTGGAGGGAGGAGTCCCTTAAAAATAATTTTTGCAATAACACAGTATAAGGGATCCCTCGACTGCGCTCGGGATGACAACGAGACAGAGATTCTTCGCGTTGCTCAGAATGACATTTATTGTATTAAAACTCCTTGATTAAATCCTTTTCGGAATTCTTCGTATCTATCTTCTACGTATTTTTTTATATTATTTTTAAAAATCCTATCTTCAAATTTGGCCGCATGCTCGCGGATTTTGCCACTGTCCCAGCTCTCGTAATTGAAATGTAAAATTTTATCAAACAAAGATTCCCATGTTTGCTGGTTGAAAAAAACACCAGTTTCATTGGGAATAATAGTTTCGGTAGCGCCACCTTCGGAGAAAGCAATCACTGGTCGGCCACAGGCCATGGCTTCTACGGCGGTAATGCCAAAGTCCTCAAGTTGAGGGTGGATGAAGGCGCGCGCGCCAGATAATACCTGCCCCTTAGTCTCATCACTAATTTGACCCAAAAATTCTATGTTATCTTTGGCCATATAACGCAGGGCATTAAATTCCGGGCCAGTGCCAAAAATTTTGAGTGGCCATTTGAGACGATTAAACGCCTTGATAATCAAATCAAATCTTTTGTAGCCCACCAGTCTGCCTCCAGCTGCATAATAGTCGCTCGTTTTTTGTAATGAACAGGATGATAGTTCTACCGGTGGGTAGATAACGTCGCTTTCTCGGCGGTAGTATTTGTTTATTCTTTGTTGGACAGTGCGTGAGTTGGCAATAAAATTATCAACTCTATCTACACTCATTTTATCCCAAATACGCAAACGATGAATAAAGTGGGGGAGAAAAAATTTGATAAATCTATTTTGTTTGAGATCGGAAATGTAAGCGTAGTTGTCAGCCCAAAGAAAGCGTGGCGGGGTGTGACAATAGGAAATATGCAAAGTATTCGGGCTAGTAATAACACCTTTGGCGAACATACTCGCTGTAGAAATCACTACATCAAAATCTTTGAGTTGGTGCTGTTCGGTCGCTAGAGGCATGAGGGGTAAAAACCATTGGTAGGTAGAATTTTTAAATGGAAATTTATCCAAAAAAGAAGTCTTAATATTTGCTTGATTAAAGAATTTTATTTTTTCTTTATCATGAAATAAAACAAAAATTGGCGCTTCTGGCCAAAGCTCATGCAAAGACTTTAAAACTCTCTCGGCGCCCCCATCCTGCGCGAGATAATCATGTACGAGAGCGATGCGCATACAATTCTTATACAACCGATCCTTTTTTAGCTAAGACGATAAAGGGGGTTTTGATTAAAATGATAAAGTCCATGTACAGATTCCAATTTTCTATATAGAACGTATCTAGATTTATTTCTTCTTCATAAGTCAAATTACTGCGTCCGGAGATTTGGGACATGCCAGTAATGCCCGGCTTTATGGCAAGCACAATTTTGTGTTGGCGTTTGTAGCCCTGAACTTCACGTGGCTGGTGTGGGCGAGGGCCTACAAGGCTCATTTCTCCCTTTAAAACGTTGAAAAACTGAGGAAGTTCATCTAGGCTGGATCGGCGTAAGAATCGGCCTAAGCGGGTAATACGAGGGTCATTTTTGATTTTATAAATAGGGCCGGATTTGATGCTTTGGGTGGCAATGAGCTCTTGTTCTGTTTTGAGCGCCTCTGCGTCCTGCTTGCTAAATTGAGAGCCGGTACAAAATTTTTGATACATGGTTCTGAATTTGAGGGTAAAGAATTTTTTATCTTCTTGACCAACTCTTTCATTTTTATAAATTACTGGAAAGCCAGTTTCTAAGATGATAGCAATGGAAATTAAAATAAAAAGTGGAGAGAAGAGAATGATGAAAAAAATACTGCCAACAATATCAACCAGACGTTTGATAATTCTGTTCCAACCAGTGAGGCGAGTGAGACGAAGTTCAATAATTGGAATCCCGCCAATAGTGCTCACGGCCATATTAGTAGAAATTGTTGAAAAAAGGTCGGCAGAATATTTGAAAGTAATGTGATGTTCGTTGGCAAAATCAATCGCTTCGATAGATTCGTCGCCATGAGCCTTAGGGTCAGTGAAAATTATTTCATCAGGTCGATTTTTTTTCAGAAATTCCTGACTTGCTAGATTAAAATGTGGAAAAATTTTAATTATTTTATATCCCAAAGATTGGCGAACAGTCATAACTTCTTTAATTTGGTCGGCGATAGTTTCTCTACCGATAATCACGATATTGCGCAAGCCAAATCCGGCGCGGTGCATTAGTTTTTTGAGTCCGTTCATGAGAATGCGACCGAGGCAAACATAGATAATTGCCAAGACCCAACCGACCAAAACTAAAAATCTGGAATCAAATTTTTGCAAAGCGAAAAAAACGTAGATGGTAATGGCCGCAAAACCGGTGGAGCAAGCTAGAACGACACGTGTAAGATCGCCCGCTAGCTTTCGGCTCGGAGTGGTGTTATAAAGTCCTGATAAAGCAAAAATAATTATCCAAACTAAAGCGGTAAAAAGTACTAGAGGCCAGTATTTATTCCATGCTAAATCAAACAATACCGGACGGATACTAGTGGTAAAAGAAGTAAAACGCAAGGCATAGGCAGTAAAGCCAGCCAGGACAATGAGCAGGTAGTCTAAAGGTAGTTGAGCAAAGGCAAAAGTAAGATCGAATTTTTTCATAGGTTGGTTTTGTTGTCATCCTGAACCCTTTACGGGGTGAAGGATCTCTGTCGGTTTATTAATTGTCATCCCCAACTTGATTGGGGATTTAGTATTAGTTTGAGTTGTCTGGATTCCCGCTCGTAGGCGGGAATGACATTGTGCGGACAGGAATTTTTCGTTGCGCTCAGAATGACATTTTTAGTTTGATTACAATGGATAGTTTACTACTTTTTATTCCTTTGAGCAAGGTAAATCTTAGGTGTTTATGGTTGACAAACGGGCTTTTTTATGCTAGTATTGGCCTGTATAGTAGACAATCGCCTGATCTTCGGATTGGGAGGAAAGTCCGAACATTCCCTCTGTCTAGTCACGCCGGAGGAGAAGGGTAGTGGGTAATTCCCATCATCGAAAGATGAGGTGCGAGCAGAGACGTTTCTTTTTGAAAAGAAAGAAAGAGCCAACCTTAAGTTCTTGGTAAATCAAGAATAATGCTTAGCTCTCAATGGAGGTAAGAAGTTGAGAGGTGAAACGGCTAAATCCTTACTCGAATGCAAGAACAGCCTTAGACTTTGCCGTAAGGCGAAGTTCTCTGGAAAAGTTCGTTCGCTTGAGGTCAATAGTAATATTGATCCTAGATAAATGATTGTCACGGTTTTGTTTGGGAGTTTAAGCAAGGTCAAATGACAGGTTACCCCGCCTTGGCGGGATGCTCGATTTTGTAGCCTCGCTTTGCTCAGACAAAATCGGCACAAAATTCGGCTTATGCTATACAAAAAAAATAATCCCGAGCAATCGGGATTATTTTTTTTGATTTTTTATTTAGCCTCAGGAATTTGATTAATAGTTTTTCCGTATATAAAAGATTTTATATTTTCTACCGTTGTATCAATTATTCTTTCCAGGGCTTCTGTACTGTTAAACGCGTTATGAGGAGTGATAATGGTGTTGGGGTGGTCAATAATAATATTATTAAGCAAGGTTGTTTTTATTTCTCGCTGAGTGTAACCGACCAACTCTTCGTGATTTTGAATTAAGTTTTCATCTTCTAGTACATCCAATCCTGCACCAGCTATCTGGTCATGTTGCAGAGCCCAAACCAAAGCCTCTGGTTCGATGAGAGCGCCACGAGCGGTGTTAATCAGATACGCTCCTTTTTTAATTTTCCTAACATTTTTTTGGTTGATCAGGTGAGTGGTTGTCTTAAGCAGTGGCGTGTGGAGGGTAATAATATCTGATTGAGCCAGTAATTTGTCTAGTGTCAGATAGGTAAAGCCAAGTTTGTCAGCTAAGTCAGAGTTGGGGAAAGCGTCATAAGCGACAATATTCATCTCAAAACCTTTGGCCATTTTTATCACGTGCGCTCCGATATGGCCTGTACCAACCACACCTAAAGTTTTATTTTTCAAATCGACACCTCGTAAACCGTGAAAATCGTACAAGCCTTCTTTGACCCGTTTGACCGAAGGAAAAAGTTTTCGAGTAAGTCCGAGAATCAAAGCCATGGTATGTTCGGCTACGGTGTTTTCGCCATAGGTCGGTACATTACATACAGGGATATTTTGTTTTTTGGCAGCAGCCAAGTCGATATGATCAAAACCCGTGCTCATAGTGGCAATCATTTTGAGGTGGGGGAGCTGTTCTATAATTTTGCTGGTAAGCGGAGATTCTACAAATACGGCTAGGATTTCGGTTTTTTGGTCTAGATTATTTTCGCCAATTTTGTCGCTGGAAATAGAAGGGTTTAGTCCCTTCATTTTGTTTTTTAAATAGTCTGCCATTTCTGGCCAGATGCCGTAGAAGGCGATTTTGGGTTTAGACATAATATTAATAGTTAAATTAGTTAGTGTTATTGTACTCGCTTTTTCTTAAAAGTAAAATATATACAGA
>JACCDN011020865.1_pt1 | contig 36336 bp, 57 predicted proteins | sample 7441691 | NCBI WGS metagenome assembly JACCDN01 (sample SAMN15323439, study PRJNA562643) | freshwater metagenome | isolation source: river surface water | place: USA:Blue River Watershed | collected 2017-08-16
AGAGCGGAAAACAGTGCCGTCATCCATACCCCCAGCACCAGCACCACGACCGCGTACCCCAGCTTGGCTGCCCTGATTTGTTGTTGGTACTCGCGTTGCCATCTTGCATCAATCTCTTGTTTGCGTTTCAGCGCTCTGTCGAACTCGCGCTCTTCCAGAATCTGGTCGTACATCTTCAAGAACCGTGTGTAGATCGACTGCAACCCGATATCTTTGGGCGTGTAGATCATGGTCTCCCGAATCTGAACTGTCATCTGTTCAAGCTGCATTTCGATCTGTATCCGGTCTAGCGCGGCGCCTTCAATGTCGGTTGTGGTTTTCGATTCTTCTTCAAGGTCGTGACAGTATTCTTGCAACTGCCTGCGTATCTCAAAGAAGGTCTTAAGCTGTTCGCAAATCTGGTGAATGGCTTGGGTCTGGTACTCCTCGTAACTCAGTTGCTCAACGGGCTTTGGTTTGTAACCCACTGCACGGGTTTTACCTTTAACTTCTTTTGTAGGCGGGTTGTCCTTAGCCGTATTTTTAGGCTTCTTCGGTGCAGCGCCAAATAAACCGGTAATCCAGTCCCAAAGACCGACGAGTTCTGAATAAATCGCTTTACCGTCAGAAACGGCTTTTTCAATTGCCGCTTTCGTCTTTGTAATTTCAGCCTTACCTTGAGACAACATCTCGCACCCGCTGCGTATCGCCGCAACGGTCGCCTGTGCCGCCATAAGAAGGCTGAAAGGGTCCACATTGGGTTATCTCAACTCAGCCCACTGGAGGGTTGAACCGTCAGCGCCGCCAGAGTATGTAACCGTATACGAGCTGCCGTTGGGCACGATGAAAGAAACGAAACCTGTTCTTCGAGCATCGCCACCGCCGCCACCGCCTTGGTAGCCAACCGTCACGCCATCGCACACTGCGGTCAATTGGAACCCCGAGTCGGTTCTGCTGCTGAATGCGTTTACGAGAATGGGTTTACCGGTTGAGTTTGTATAGCTTGTGCCGCTTGCTCGGCTACTTGTCACGTTTTGCCAAGTCTGTCCAACACCAACACTAGCAACCGTAACAGCGCCAGTTGAACCGTTGACTGAGGTAACACCGCCGTTAGCCGCCGTAGTAGCGTTCTGAACCGCAGTAGAGCCAATCTGCCCAACAATGTCAGCAGCAGAGGCAACTGTGACCGCCCCAGTACCCGCCCCTTTCAACAGAGCGCCAGATGTAAAAGTTGTAGCGCCAGTACCACCACGCGCAACGGGCAAAGTGCCAGTAGTGCCACCATCAATTGGTAACCCGGTGCAGCTTGTGAGTGTGCCGGAAGTTGGTGTACCCAAAATAGGTGTGACCAATGTGGGGCTTGTGGCGAATACCAACGCACCAGAACCCGTTTCACCGGTAACCGCAGCGGCTAAGTTTGCGCTAGAAGGCGTGGCCAAGAATGTTGCTACGCCCGTACCAAGGCCAGAAATACCTGTGGCAACCGGCAAACCGGTGGCGTTTGTGAGAGTACCAGATGAGGGTGTGCCAAGGGCCCCACCGTTCACAACTGGGGCACCAGCAGAACCTACGCTAACAGCCAACGCAGTTGCTACGCCCGTACCAAGGCCAGAGACGCCTGTTGCAATAGGTAGGCCAGTGCAGTTAGTCAGCGTGCCTGAAGTCGGCGTGCCAAGCACGGGGGTCACCAAAGTGGGGGTGTTGGCAAAAACCAAAGCTCCCGTGCCGGTCTCATCAGACACCGCGGCGGCCAAGTTTGCACTTGATGGTGTGGCCAAGAAAGTAGCAACACCCGAACCCAAACCAGAAACGCCGGTTGAAATTGGCAAGCCAGTACAGTTTGTCAAAGTGCCCGATGCTGGTGTACCCAACGCAGGGGTTGTGAATGAGGGTGAGTTCAGGTGGGTATTTTGCTGGTAGAAGTTCGTACCATCGCTCCACACAGTCATGATTTTGCCCGCAGGGATGGCCACGCCGGTACCAGCAGCGGTGGTGTTGCCGATGATAGTTGAGTTGTAGATTGTGGCAACAAAGCTCGAAGCGTTGTAGATCGTGTACTGCTTGGACGCAGGTGGCGCGTAGACGGCAAAGTTCGCACCGGTGGAAGTTGTCAGCGCAATAGAAGCATGAACCGCTTGGTTGTCGGCTGCGGTAGATGTACCACCATTGATGTAGGTGAGCGCTTGGTTAGCCGAAGCCACAGCCACAGAGACATAACCAGCAACAGCCTGCTCAAGAACATAAGCCAAGTTGTTGTTGGTAGTTGCGCCCCAGACACCTGCTTGGTCGCCGGTACCAATAAGTTCAATGCGCAGGTCTGGTGAATATGAGCTAGACATGATGTGTCCTTACGTTTGAGTCTTGATGACGTTCCAGTTCGTGCTCTGGGCGTCGTTGATTGTCTGCCAGCCGGGGGTCTGGGCGTCGTTGATATTTTGCCAGTTTGCAGTCTGGCTGTCATTGATAATGTTCCACAGGAACGCGCCAAGGATGGTGTCGGCACCCACACCTGACTCGGAAACAGAAGCCAAGAAGGCAGCCTGCGCAACGAGCGCGTCAAGTGCTGCGGCAGCCTCAGTTACGGAGACTGCAAAATTGACGGCGGTGGCTGTTGTATCTGCACCTGTGACCGACTCGGCGATCTGGCCAACAAACGCAACAGTGGGATACACGAGGTCAATAGCTGTGGCTGTCTCGGGCACCGTGACAAAGTATGCGTTGGCAGGTACAAGGGTCTCTGACCCCGCAACGGTTTCTGCAATCTGACCAACAAAGTCAAGCCCCGCATACACAAAGTCAAAGCCTTGTGCAGTTTCAGAAATCTGTGTGGCGAATGTTTGTGCCGTGGCGACCGTGTCGGCACCGGTGGCCGTTTCGCTGATGGATGTTGGGAATGTGGCTAGCGCTGAGATGCTGTCTGCACCGGTGATGCTTTCCAAAATTTGGCTGACAAAAGCAACATTCGGGTAGACCAGATCGTTACCGGTGGCTACCTCAGCGATAGAAGAAAAGAGGTCCCCCCTAGAGGAGACGGAATCAGACGCAGTTACGCCCTCGGCAATAGCCGATACAAAAGATGATCCCCCTAGACTAGCGTAGGGGGACTGGGCGTAGGCCGATATGCCAAACATTACTCAGCTGGGGCTTCGGGGGCTTGAGCTTGCTGTTGTTGCGCAGCCTGCTGCATAGCCTGAATCAGCGGGAACACTTGATCGTATGGCTGTTTGCCGAGGTAACCCAAGACAGCGTTGGCCAGTTCGATAGGCAGTGTGATTTCTTTCATGTTTACTCCTGTGTCGCCCAAGGCAAGGGAGGTTGCACGATGGGCGGGTTGATTTGGTTGTCAATTTGCTGCTGAACAGCGGCCTCAGTAGCAGCTTTGTCTACGCCTGACGCCCACACCCAGCCCAGAACCTGCTCTTGTGTCAAGTCTGCGTAGGGGGTGAACGGCTGTTCGGGGTCAAGTGTAAACCCAGCAGAGCTATACACGCTACCGTTGTAGGTATTGTCGCCCTCGACTTGCACGCCGTTGCATCGCCAACCGGCTGAAATAACAACGTCGGTTTCCCCGTCGTACTGAGGGTAGGCGTTCATCCATTCGATGGTCCAAGTAATTGTTGCTGACATGGTTTTTCCTTTAAGGGTGGGTTAATTTGTATGCGTCGAACTCGGCTTTGAGTTCTTGGATGGCTGCGGTCAAAGTTGCGACCAAGAAGCTGGTGTCTATACCTTGGTATTTTGGATTGCCTTCAGCATCTACACCATCTTTTACGCCAGTCACACATTCAGGGACAACTTCTTGCAGCTCATGCGCGATAAAACCCTCGCCATCAGAGCCGTCAGCTTTCCACTTATATGTGACAGGCTTCAGCGCAGCAACACGGGCCAAAGCACCCGTCATTGGCTGGATGTCTTCTTTCAGGCGATAGTCAGAAGAGGTGTTGTAGGCCGTTGAAGTGCCCCCTGTGGTAATTGATCCAACAGTCGCTGTGGATGGATTATCGGTTGCAAACTCTATGAAAATTCGAGTGCCAGATGTAGCTCTATGCCACATACCCATTACTTGCTGGCCAGCAGCCGTAGATGCCCCTGATACAGCGTTAATTGCCGAACCAACAGCCCGATAAAATTCTCCAGATGCTGTATTGCCACGGTAGCTTCCGCTGCTAGTAACCCCAACAAGAAGAAGACCAGCGGTGTCAAGACGCATACGCTCGGTAGCCGAACCATTTGTGTAAAACCGAATGTCATACCCAGTTTCGGCAAATATAGCGGCTCCAGATGTGGTGTCTCCTAAAACTGCACCTGTGTTATAAATTCCGCCTGTTATCGCGCCATTACGCATAACAGCCCACGAACCGCCACCAGTTGATCCGTCTATGCGGGCTGTGTTTGTCGTTCCACCAGAAATATGCAACCTGCCTGCTGGCGAAGTAGTACCAATACCCAAAAACCCGCTAACATCAAGCGTCATTGCTTGGGTGAGCGTTAGAGAAGCACCTGCACCTGATACGTTGTTTGCACTGGTAAACCAGCCGTGTCCGCCGCCGCTCAATTGGATATATGCTGCCGCATAACCATTACCAATATATCGAAATACGGCTGATGCATCTCGATACCAGTTTTGATTGACTCCTGTTTCGTTTGTAGCTACTCGACCATATACAGAAGAAGTGCTACCAAGTTGCTGAACTTTGTAATCGCTTAACCAAGCACTAGGCGTAACACCTAAACCTAGGTTGCCGGAGGCATCCATCGTCATTACATTGCTTGTGCCCGTTACAAACGATAGGATTGAATTTGATCCGCTTCCGTAAGAAGAGCCGTAAATGCCAATGTATGCAGTTGAATCTGAGTTAGACAAAAAAGAACGCCCTGTTGTGCTTGGGCCATAAATATATGTCGTGCCAGATGTTCCTAGTTTAATGTTTCCTGCAACAGTCAGTCTTTCGGTTGGGCTTGTAGTACCTAAACCCAAGTTACCCGCGCTGTCAAACCGAGCAACCTCCGCGCCACCTTCAGCAAAGGCAATAGTGTCGGCGGCGGGGAAGAAGATACCTGTGTTTGTGTCAGTACCTCTGATAGCAGGGGTAGCAGCAGAACCGTCTACATCAGACAGCCCGTTGGTGCCCGAGAGGATCAAAGTCATGGTGTGCCTTTCAATGTTGCTACGTCAGCTTGCAGCTGCGCGATGATGGCTTGTTGTTCTTGGATGGCCTTGACCAACATAGGAATGAGCACCGTTGTTTTGACGGTTTTCTGGTGCATCGTTACTTCTTTTGTGTCTGGGTCAAGAATGTCATGCTCTTCAATTAAACCAGCAAACACTTGCTCAACTTCTTGCGCAACAAAACCCAACAACTTTCGCTCTTCTGGGTCATCAATCAAAACATAATTGACAACACGCAACTGCATCAATTTATCAAGTTTTGGCGTTGCGTCAACAACATCCTTTTTCATGCGGATGTCTGAAATTGTTCCAAGAGAACCAGTAGTAGTCGATAATGCACCGCCAGTTGTAAGGCGCATTGCGACACCGCCAGAAGAAAACACCCTGCTCGGATTGGCGCTTCCGTTGATACACCAGCTTAATGTATTTGAGCCAGTTTCAATGTTAATGCCGTTTGTCCACCCAAGCCATGTTGAGCCGTTGTTTGGTGACACAACTGTTCTAAACGCTGCATCTTCACCAGTGCCTGTACTTGCGACTGTGATGGCGGGTCGCCCCGATGTTGACGAAGTTCCCCAAGTTAAGGATGCGCCTGAAGTACTAGCGGTAAATGAAGATGCGCCAATATCTGCAGCAAATTTACCCCAAGCGCTTGTAGTCCCCACCAGCAAGTTACCGCTGGAGTCGATACGGGCTTTTTCTGAAAGAGTGTTACCTGTGTAAAACAATAAAGCGCCGTTACCGCCGCCCGCTATTTGGGCATCAGTTGTTCCACCGGCATATGTAAACTGGAGAGATGAACCAGTAGCTTTTTCAAGATTTAGCGTTACACCGGAGGCATTTACGATGCTGGTCCTTGCAGAACCAATATTTGTTGTTGTGCCGATTAAAAAGTTACCGCTGCCATCAAAAACGGCGCGTTGTACCCCATTGGTTACAAACCGAAGTGAATTGGATGAGTGGTCGTACCCAACTTCACCAACATTCGCAGCGTCGGTATCGCCAAAGTTAATCCTGACCTGTGAAGTGTTTGGGCCAATAAGCGTTAAATCGTTTGCAACAGAGTTTGCACCTGTGATACGAGCCATAGCAAACGAAGATGCTATCGTCGTAGCGCCTGCTTGCGCCACATCTAATCTATAAATTGGCGAAGTAGTACCAACACCAAAGTTACCGCTGGAAGTGATACGGGCATATTCAGCGCCAGTATTTGCATTACCAAAAGTTAACGAGCCAACAGCAGATTCTGACCTTTTACCGATGTAGTAGTCGGTGCCGGGGGAGGACGAAAAAACAATCGAGCCGAGTGTTGTGTTTGCCCCTGTTGCAGAAGTATCCCGCAGAAGCGTCAACGCACCGCTCGTAGCGACGGGGGTTGAACCAATATACAAGCCGCCAGAGGACCCGCCAATTACAGCCGTGTACCCAGACACTGAGCTTGTAGTCCCCACAAGAAAGTTACCGCTGGCATCAATACGCACGCGTTCTGTGTTGTTTGTTCCAAATGTAAGCGGGCCACTGTAAAAGTTGTAAATTCTTGTGGTGTCGCTTGTGTCTTGGTAAATCTGTAGGCCGTTGCTATCGCCAGTGGCGTTTCTAATGCGCAGTGTTCCAGAACCAATATCTAGTTTTACACCGGGGCTAACACCCAAGCCAACGTTCTGGCTAGCGTTGATGGTCACCGCTGTCGTTGCAGTGCCGCCCGCAGTAGTTGTCTGTAAGGCAAGGATGCCGTCGTTGCTGCCGGATGTCTTCAGCCCAGCCGAGCCGCTGCTTACGCCGTTGTCAGAAAGAATGATTGCGGGCATTATTTAGCCTCCAGTGCTGTAAGGCGTGTGTTGAGTTCTTGGATGGCGGCTTTTAACGAAGCAAGCTCGTCGGTGTGCTCGTTGACTGCGGCAGCAACAACAGGAATTGTTTCGGTGTACAAAACACCAAGTTTTTCTGGCTCCACTGCGTCCACAACCTCTGGCGTATTTACCAACAAGTCTTGGGCAATAAAAAATGCTCGTCGTGTCCCTTCTTCATCAGACTTGAACTTGCCAAATACGGTGCGCCAACTCTTTAATCGTTGTGCAGCATTCATGATTGGTTCAATGATGTCTTTGAAACGCTCGTCCGAAGTAGCGACCCAAGAGGTGCCTGTTGGGTTTAAATACACCCCACCACTTTGGCTATAGGCGTACAAGCGTGAGGTAGCACGCTCGTAGTAAAACGCACCTTCATTACTTCCGGGGCAAGTCAGGTACAGATACGCGTTCTGCCCTGCGGCGTTTGCTGCCTCAATTCTAAAATTGGCCGAACCCGATGACGGGGCAACATAGTTATTATTGCCGCGCATAATGAAGTTACCGCCTGAATCAAAGCGGCCTCGTTCTACACCGCTCGTGTAGAACGCTAAACCAGAATAACCAGACACACCCAATGTGTTTGACCCGGCAGACCCCCGAGCAATACCGTATTGCGGCGTAGTTGCGCCACCGCCGGGTGTGAAAGAGTCATTGAGGGCGTTAAAGCCAATCATTGCGTTTGTGTTGCCGCTTGTAACCGAAAGGTTTTGACTAGCATCAAGCGTCATTGCTTGGGTAAAAGAAAAGGTAGAGTTTGCGGTTGACGAACCGGCTGTCTCCCAATAATGAAGGCCCCCACTTTGAACATAACGAGATGCAAACCCTGTTGCGACACGCCTGTACGATGCCCCATCGTAATAGGCATTATTTATAAGCAACATAAAATCGGTGCTAGAACCTACTACTGGAACGCCGCCTAATTGCAAAGCCTTCCATCCACTTGCCCAAGCACTAGGCGTAACACCTAAACCAAAGTTACCACTGGAGTCGATACGGGCAGCTTCTGTTTGATTTGGTGAAAATATGAGAGGCAGTGTAGAAACAGTTGCAATTTCTAACCTACTCGCAGATGCTTGCAGCGTTGCATAACTTGTTGCAGCATTATTAGATGTAAATCTAAATGTTCCAATATTGTCAGCCGAACGACCACGAATATTGATTGCGTTAGAACCAGAATTACCTACAACATCTAAAGGATAACTTGGACTTGTATTGCCAATACCCAAGCCCGTAGTTGTCAGCGCCATAGTAGGCGTTGTGAAGGTAGTCCCGCCTGTTGCCGTGGATGGCGTGAATTCAATGCCTGCTACGTTTAAGTTATTAGCGATCTGCCAGTTGTAGCCCAAGCTTGTGCCTTGCAAGCGCAAAACAGAATTGCTGTTGGTTGTTACATCACCGATAGTGATGCCGTTAGACGAGCCTTTGCTGAAAGTGGCCAATCCAGTATAGGAGGTTGCCCCAGCAAATGTTGCTGATTGATTTGTCCCCAAAGTCATTGCCGTGGTTGGCGTAGACCCAGTTTGGAAAACCAATGTGCCCGCAGTGTCAGTCGTGATCCTGAACGCGGTGGTGGTTGTGGTTGATGCGCTGATCGTAGACATTAGATGATCGCCCAGTTTTGGCCGCTGGAAACAGTAACCGTCACGCCGCTAGCCACAGTGATTGGCCCGACAGACAGTGCGTTGAACCCAGTAGGCAGTGTGTAGTTGTTGCTGATGGTCGTCGCGTTGACGAGCAAGCCCATGTTACCTTGAGCGTTGTTTGCGCCGTAGATGGTCTGGTCACTTGCGCCTACATACACAGTACGCTCGGCAGGCTGCGTTACAAACACATCCTTTGTGCCAGACGAGAAGTTGACAAGCGCGTCGCTGTTGGACGATGAGAGCACCGTGTCGCGTGAGAGCGTGGTGCCACTGGAAGTGTAGGTGCCGATACCCACTTCCCATTCGTTCGTGCCTTGACCTGCAATGGTGTAGTAGGTGTTGTTGCCGTTGCCAATCGCAGCAAAGGTTTGGAAGCCGGTCGCGGCTCCACCAAGGGTGACGGTGCCCGTACCCGTAGTCGTCGTGGTCTCACGGACACGATCAGCAAGTACGAACGCCATAAATTACACCCCTGTCAAATCATCTTCGTCAAACCAACGTTCTTGCGCGTTGCCGTCAGCGTCTGTCCATGCAACCAAGCATTGAACAGTGCCATCTTCCAACATGCGCATTGCCTGAACCGGCCCGGTAGGGGGCACGGTTTTCAGCTGAACGACGTCACCTTTTTTGAACTGCGTTGCCATGATTAGGCCGCATCCAAGCTGAAGGTGTAGGTCACAGTCAATGTGTCACCAGACACAACTGTACGGTCGCCGGGCGATTGGAAATCAGAAGCAGAGAACAGGATACCTGATGTACCTGTGGCAGCGTTACACAAGAACGCGCCAGCCACCACACCGCCGCCGCCACTGATGGTGAACTGAGAAGGAGCGCCAGAGTTGTCGATCACTGATGGATCAGCAGTTGTAGCTGTACCAAATGTCACAGCCTTGCGGTTACCAGAGTAGTTGGTGAACTCAGTCCAACCTGCGTGCGAAGCCAGCGTGTCGGAAGCGGCAATCGAAGTGCCTGAGCCGGGGCCAGTAATCAGGCCCAAGTACCAAGCGGCAGTGTACGAACTACCAGAGAAATACTTGGTGTTCATGTCTTGCAAACCCGTGTTCACCACGAGGTTGTGGGTGCTTTCTTCCCACTTGAGGTTTCCATCGGCATCGTGGCAAACCACTTTGTAAACGCCGCCTGCTTTAGCTTTGTTGTTCAACATTTATTACTCCTTAAGAGATACGGATGATTGCGGCAGTGCTGGTAACAGCGGGGAACTGCACAGTGAAAGTTGTGGTCGATGTTTTATCCGCACCGAAATCCAGCACACAGACCGTTGGGTTACCAGAACCCGACTTGTAGATCAGCGCACCGCGTGCGGTCAAAGCTGAAGTCCATGTAACGTTGGCGAACGACAAATACACCGTGGCAATCCCTGTCTGGTTACCGATTGTAGGTGTCTGCGTAACAGTAAGCGTTTCACCGCCAGCAGTGTAGCCCGTGGCCACAGTCTCGCCGTCAGTTGTATATGCAGTTGTGTCTGGACCAATCGACGCTGCACCGGTGTACAGCGCGATCTTGAATGTGTCCACGTCGAAGTCAAAGTTGCCTTTTGGCAACCCGAGCTTGAATGTGTTTGTTGCGCCTTGCTGGATAGCCATCAGGTCACCGCCTGTCTATATTGACCAGAACGGTATGCGTCCTGACGCTCCATACCATCGCCCAGACGCTTAGCCATTGCAAGTGCTTCGTTGTACTTGGTGTTATACAACAGCACCATGTCTTGTTCACCCTTCATGAAGGTGTAAGCCTCAACCAACGAGCCGTACAACAGCACAGAATCGAAGTTGTCACCCAACCATGTACGACCATCAGCAGCGGTGGTGATCGACTCGGGGTAGTAGTAATAGTGCAGCTCAACGCTGTAAGCTGCATCAGGTGTGGGGCCCAAGATGAAAGACAACTCATCAGTGATGATGGGTGTCGCATCGTTGGTGGTTGTGGGGCCAAACAAAGCGTAATACCGAGGAATCGACGTATCTGTCGGCTGTGGGTACGCTTGACGAATGAAGTTCACATCCTTGTTCAACAAATACTCATACGCACCGGTGGCGTCAATGACCGCTAAAGAATAGACAGCCAAGAAGTCGCTGGGTGCAGACAAGTATTTGTTGTTGAGGGATGTGGTACCGGTGACGTTCTTACGCAACGATGGAAACTGCACCGTGTTGAAGATGCGCTGTTCCGCCTGCTTAATGAAAGTGTTGATCTGCGTCTCAGTGGACACAGCACTTCCGTCAGCAAGATAAGTCTCAGGGAACTGGTTTTCTGTATAGCTCTGGATCGAAGCGTAGAGTTCGTCGTAGGTCATTATTAAGCCATGGGTCCGCGAGCGTACAAGCCTTTAGTCGCGGCGCCTGTGCCACGAATCTTGATGCCCGAAGTTTTAGTGGGTTTGTAGTCTTGGCTGCGTGTGTTGGCCACAGACACGTTAGCGTCGCGCATGGTTTTCTTTGCGGGCTCTTCACCCACAACAACCGAAGCGACTTTCTTTGGTGTTTTGTATGTAGCCATGATTAGCCTCCGCGACGACCGGGCGATTTTTGGTTGGCAACCTTTGCCAAACCACGACCCATCTTCAACATGTCAGCGTTGGTCTTACCGCCAGCGCGCATCTTGGTCATAGGCTTACCGGGGTGCATGGCTTTTTCGTGCTTATGCACGGCCTTTGCAGCGGTCTTTTTATCTTGTGCGAGGTCTTTCTTGTCCATGAGGGACTCCTTATGTCGTTGCAATAGTGACTGTACCAATTTCCACGACTAAAGCCAAGTAGTTCGGCGTTAATCCGTCATCATCTAAGCTCGCGCCACCCACAGGGTTCCACCCCCATTGAATGTCTCGACTGCCTTCGCCTTGGTAACCTTGAGCGAGAACGTCGGTGCTGTTGCTATTGATGATCTGAAGTCCGGTTGTACCAGATGTAATGTAGCTGCGATCAGGGCGTGGGTTGCGCAAACCTTGTGGATCATCAACCGGATACATACCCAGTTGAAGTTGAGGTTGGTCGGGGTCCCAGCACTCGGGGCAAACCAAGAGTTCATAGTTCTTGGTCTTGATGATCTCGCGCTTGAGCTGCTTCAGTTTGAAGCGCTGGTCACAACGATCACACTGCGCAATCGCATACTTACCGGAAGCAAACCGGTTAGCCATTACATCGCACCTCCGATATATTGCTGGCGCGGCACGAAGCGAATCGCTGCCTTCTCATGATCTTCATAAGCCGCCAACTCCCAAGCCTCATCGTACTGTTGCTTGAGCATCATCAGGCGCTCGGCGCCCTCGGGAATCTTGCCTGCGATGTAGTACGCCAAACCAGCGGCCATGCAGGGGATGAATCGGAAAGGCACGTCCATCACGTTCACACCACCGCCCGCATCTTGGGTGCGGCGTAGACGCCAGTAAACGAACTGATAGCTCTGGGCTGCATCAGGTGTGGGCCACACAGTCACGGCTGGCAAGCTCTGCACAGATACAGGGGCTGCGGCTAGGTGAATGGCGGCGGTTGTACCGTTCTGGCCACGGAAGCAAGAAATCAGGTCGTTACCGCTGATTGAGGTGTAGTTGATGGTCTCGCTACCGATTTTCACAAAACCCGCTGCTGGCATGCCCAGAGTGGATGTCAGGGGGATAGTTGAGTCTGTAGCCGAAATGCCAGACGCAAGAGTCGTGATTGCCGCTGCCGTTTGACCATCAAGGCGTTGTACCCAAACCTGAATTGGACGAGCTTGCTGAAGTTTGTTTGGGAGAGTCGCATAGGTCGAAACGCTGATGCGGGTAATTGTCAGGTCGGCTTGGTTGGACTGCTGCCCCGCCTGTGTGCGGATGACATGCTCCAACAAGTCAACGGTATCGTTGGGGAGCGCATAGGTGCTCTGCCCCTGAACAAGATCAATCTGACCCTGCTCGATTGTCCACATGTTGATGCCGCGGTTAGCCCAGTCGGCGAACATGATGTTGAGGCTACGACGCGCTGTACGCAGGTCATAACCAGAGCGCAGCTCACGACCGGCGCGCTCAAACGCTTCCTCGACCAGCTCGGCTAGGTCAAGGTTAAATGCTGCGGTACCGGATGTGATTGCCATTATCTGAACCTCGATGTTTTCTTGGCGATAGTCTTAGGTTGGGCTACGAATTGCTTCCCGGCTTTTTTGCCAGCGCGTTTTGCACGCGTTGTCGCAGCGTACTCAGCAGGGCTGAGGCTTTTGATCGCAGCTTCTGGAAGGTATCTTTCACCTGTTTTGCTAGACGGTTTTCCACTTTTGGTCCTCCATTTCTGGTCGCCCCAATTTTTAAGCGATTGTTGCGGCGCTTTCATGTCAGTCTCTGTAGCCACCACCAGCAGCTTTGTACTTCTTGGCCACCAATTGTGCCTTACGCGCAGACCATTGACCAGCTTTTGTGCCGTGCGTAGCAGCGGCTTTCACTTGGGCAACGATCTTTTTGCGCAAGCTTGGCTTGGTGTAGTTGCCAGCTTCGTTCACACTGCCGCCTTCGGCGTAGTAGTCAACGTCGTTCGGGTTATCCTTGCGGTGGATAACCTTCTTCTCAGGCATCTTGGAGGGGCGGATTGCGCCCATCCCACGGCTCGCCATCATCAGTACATCTTTCCGCGGGTCTTACCCTTGGAGCAGCAGCCGTCAGCGCGAGCTGAAGCAGTACCGCCTTTGGCTTTTTTGTCAACCTTGATGCCCTCACCCAGTTGCTCAGGCATGCCCTTTTTAGAAGGCTTTGGGTTGCGTGGGGCCATCTCTGGGTCCATGGGCGGTTGGCCCATTTCGGCTGTGTAAACTTTGTCTTTTGCCATGGTTGACCTCAATAAATTTTGGCTTTACGAGCACCGCGCGCGGCACCCCAGCCTTTGACGGAACCGCCTTTTTTGTAGCCGCCCAAAGACACAGCTTCGTCGGCTTCCTTCTGGCGCAGACGTTTAGCTTTGTTGGCAGCCACGGCACGTTCACCTTCTTGCATACGCAAAGCAGTATCGCGAGCAACAATCTGGCGCTCCATGCGTCGTGCTTCTTCTGCTTTAGCAGGGTCCATACGAGTCATAGACATGCCAGCGTTGGGGGCTGGACGAGGACGAGGTGTAGCACTGGGTGCTACCTTTCCAACGCCATAACCCTCACGACGCCCTTCGTTGCCATAGTCAGCGCCTTCTGACGCCGCACCCGAGCCAGCTTCAATGAAGTCTCCACCGGTGTCAGGGGTAGCAGAAGGAGCGGCGGCTGCGAGGGTAGAAGGCGCTGGGCCACCACCCTCTTTGTCGCGAGACGCCAAATAAGCCATACCCGCCAACGTGGCGAGACCAGCTAAGTCTTTTTTACGTGCCATGATCGGCTCCTTTATTTAGCTCAGCACTTGGCCTTGCCGCCCTTTTTCATACCCAGTGGCTTGCTGCCAGCCATTTTGATTTGGGTGCCTTTGGTTTTGCCTTTAGCAGCCAAGCCGTCACGGCTAGGAGCTGCGGTGCGAACTGCACCCATTTTGGCTTTAGTGATACCGTTACCAGATGATTTAGCCATGACTTGGCCTCCTTTTGAAAAAAGTTCAGATTTGCCCTGACGTGTCTTGGGCTCGTTTACCTTCTGTAGATCGGCGCGGGATTGGGTACCTTTGCCAAACTTCAGACCTTTGCTAGCTTCGCTATATTCCTTGGCCACCTTTTGGGGCACACCCGCTTGCTTCGCAAAGTCTGGGTTGTGCGCTGCGGCGTCCATAAAACGCTTTTGTTTACTGCTTACCGCTGGCATGCTTGTTCTCCATAAGGCGATCCAGTTTCTCATCCAAGCGATCAAGCCGGTCCAAGACGCGGTTGATGTCGGCGTGGACTTCGGTTTTTGTGACGTACTCTTTCGCGATCTCTTCGCGGGTACGGTTGAGGAGGATTGTGACTCGACTGAGCTCATCTGATTTTTCCTTCAACACCCAGCTTAAAAGACCCAAGCCAGTCGTCAGTATGATGTTCCAAATGTTGTCCATCTCAACAATTCCATGCTCTCAGGCTCTTGTTAATCCGGCTGTTTGGGTCTTTCGCGGTCTTCGCGGAAGTCAATTTCTTCTTCATCCCAGTCATTCTGGCGCAGAAAGAGTCGCGACGGCTTCCGCCCTCCGGTTGAGGAGCTTTCAAACCGGGCTTTCCGGGATTGGCTTTGTTGTAAGAGGCGCGCCCCTTCGCGTTCAAGCCGCCCTTCTCTGACTTGCCTTCTTTTCTCTGCCATGCTGGTGTCTTAGCCATTTACAACTTTCAGCACCGGGGTGCAATGTTGCTCCAACAGCGGCTTCAACACATCTGCCTCGAAGTCACGGGTAAACTTCTCGGTACCAACGTGGGGCAAGCTGATGGAGGGATCAAGGAAAACTGTGAAGCCATCGGCGGCTGCACGGTCGCAGAACAAGTAATCTTCGCCGTAGTACTCACCGTTGACTAAACCAAGATCAAAAATGGCGTGGTCTTTGCGGTTGTCTACGTTGTTGTCGTACGCCCACTCTGGGTGCTTGGCGATCATTGTCTCAAGCACGTGGCGCTGAATCATCATGAACCCTGTACCAATACGCTTCACACGAAGCATGCCGTTGGCGTCAAACTCCAAGCCACCGTTCTCATCGAGGTAGTAGTCAAGGAAGAATTTGCGGTCCATGCCGCGGCGTGGGTAGATGCCAGCAGTGATGTCTTTATCAATGCTCAGGGCCATCAAACGGAGAACTGCGTCGGCGGTAACAACCACGTCGGCATCGACAAACAGAAGCGTGTCTGCGTCGGATTTGAGGAAGTCCGCAACCAAACAGTTGCGAGCCTTCGTAATGAGGGAGCACCCCGAGAGGTGCGTGAGATAGAGCTTAACCCCCAACGACTGCACCTGAACGGCGAGGTTGGACAACGCAAACGCTGAATCAATATTCAGCTTGCCATCGTAAGCTGGGATCGCAATCATGAGTTTGCGCCCAGCTAGGCTAATGCTCTTCTCGGTATCAGCCATAGAACACCGTCACACTGCTAACGTTGGTCACGTCAACATAAACATCGCTTGTGAAACGAATACCTTCGCCGGGGAGCAAAGCGTTAAACATCTCAGCAACAGCGGGGGTGTTGAGGGTCATACGGGTAGTGCCAGAGGCGCCCCCGTCCTTCAAAACCACAGACCCCGCGGAGGAAGTTGTGGTCAGCAAGATACCTTTAATACGGGCTGGGCCCGCTACCAAAGTGCCGTCAGCCGTAGCCGTGGCACTAAGTACGTCGGTTTGCATGGTCATGAAGACCTCCTATTAGGATGCAGCGATTGCTGTACCTGCGGGGGAAATCCAGTTAGAACCGTTCCAAACAGCCAAGCAGGGTGCGCCAGCCAAACCGTTTGACACATAGATAACTTGGCCTGTGGTTTTGTTAGCTGCGGCAATTGCGTTAGCAGTAGTGACGGTATAAGTGGGAGCGATGAAGCCGTTAGTCGATGCGACTGGGCCTGTAAAACTAGTGCGTGCCATGTCTTTTCCTTACATGCAAGTGAGGCGTATCTGTCTGCATGTCGTCAGCCGGGACTGTCAGATACACCGGGGACCCCGGGATGTGTTGAATATACACGAAAACAGAAAAAAGAAAAGCCCCCGAAGGAGCTTTTCTTAGTCGGCTTAGGAGCCTGAAGAACCCCACATACCGAGGGGATCAGACCAACCGAAGCTGTAACGCTCGCGAGCCTTGTAGCGCACGTTGCCGGTGTCAAAGTCACCGTCCATGCTGTTCTGCAAGGGGGTACGAACGAAGTGCTTCATACCGTTAGGCACGTCTGTAGTCAAGAACCAAGCATTGCTGTCGGTCAAGAAGTGGTTGACGGTGTAGCCTTCAGGAATAGCACCCATTTGCTTGATCGCGTTGATGTCGTTGTCAGCAGTAGACACGCGGAGTTCGGTGTCCAACAAACGCTTAGCAGTGAACATCAATGCTGGGGGCACAACCAATTTCTTGGGCTTAGCAGCGATCAACAGACCACGTTCATCAGTCCAAGCAGCGATCTGGATCACGGCGGCTTCCAAAGAAGTCTCGTTCAGGTCAACTTGGGTAGAAGGAGTGTTGCTGTTGGTACCACCAGAAACCAAGGGGTGAGCAGTGCTGAACAAAGCAACGCCGTCGCCACCGGGGTAGCTAGCGCTGAAGCCGTTGTTCAAAACTGAAGCAGCCTTGACTTGCTTGGTGTAAGCCATGGCGCGAGCCAAAGACTTGGTGTAGCGGGCAGACAAGCTGTCGTACAAGTTATCTTCCACAGCTTCTTCAGTGATGGAGAAACCGAGGGCGATAGTCTCGTGGTTGTAGCGAGTTGACCATGCTTCTTGTGCGTTGTCATACTGGATCGCTGAACCTTCGTTCTTGACTGGAGCAGCAGAGAAACCAGACAATTTGGTTTCTTCTTCAAAGCTACGCTCAGATGTCTCTGTTTCGTAGATTTCTTTGTGCTCTTCGCCGTAGCGAGCGTATTCCATGCCGAACAAAGCGTTCAGACCGGGGAGCAGTTCTTTAAGTAACTGTGCGCGTGAAATAGCCATGTTTTACTCCTTAAACACCGGTGGTGTTGTTGTATTGGTGAGTGTTGATCTTCACCAGCAACTCGGTGTAAACACCTGCGGAGCTAGCAGTCTCAGGAACCACGTCGATGACGCGCAATGGGATGGTCGCAGTAGTACCAGCACCGGTCAAAGTCACAGCAAAAGCTGAGTTGCCAGTAGCGGTAGAGCCAGCGTTCAACACCAAAGCAACGTTAGAACCAACATCAGCACGGCTTGCAGTGCCCATGGTTGTACCAGAGGTAACAACGGCCACTTTGAACAGAGCTTGTTGATCGTCCACAACGTATGCGTAAGCGGGGCTGCCAGAGGTAGATGCCAAAGCGGGGATGTATTGACCTTGAACGGTTTGACCATTCGAGTTCACGTACTGACCGCCAACGCAAACACCAACGATGTTGCCGCTGTTAGTAGTGGTTGATTTAACCAAGAAACCGTCGCTGTTAATCAACACTGTATCGCCATTGAAAATAGCGGTGCCGAAGCCAGCAGCAACAGGAATCTGACGGATAGCACCAGCGTAGGGTTTACCGTCAAGTGAATTGACGGGCTCTAGGCCGTAAGGTGCCGAAACGGTAGGGTATGCCATTTAGGACTCCAAAATTTAATTACCAGAACCGAAAGTGACCTTAGATTTCTTTTCCGAGAAAAGAGGCATCCGAGGATCGCTCTCACGAAGAAAGTTGTTGTCCACTGAATCCATTTGAGCCTTGTTCTGGTTAGCGTAGTACGCTGCCCGTTGTTGCAAGAACTCAGCCGGAATACGGCAGAGCAACAGTCCGCCCACTTCAATGTTGCCTTTAAAGCGACCTTCTGTGGTGGCGTGCATCATGAGCTCGGGATAGTCTTCTGCTTTGCAGGGTTCGTATCCTTCGCGAAGCTTTGAAGAGATGTTCGATGGATCGGCTGCCCCCATGGTAGCGGTGCGCACCCAACGGTGAGACCAACCATCACGAGGATCGGGACTTGGGAGAACCTCGGGAGGACGCCACGCTTCTGGGCGCTGCATCACTTGACGAGTATCCAACTCACGAGCCAAACGGTTCTGACCTTTTTCGGCCTTAGTTACGTTTTCCATTCTTATTCACCTTTTCTAAGCAAAGCAACCTGTTTCGCGTACTGTTCCAAAGGAACCCCAAGTCTGCGAGCAATCGCAGCTTCGGATGCCTTCAACCGAACACGGTTAGGCGGGGTGCTACGTGAGGCCGGAGCCACAACATTAGCGGGTTTTGTTGCACGGCGGGGAGTTTCCTCATCTGCCGGTTCTGACGATCTTTTTGGAGGATTTTCGTCTTCCTCATGGCTCTGAACATCTTCAAAATGTTCAGGAAATCTTTTGCGCATCGCTTTGTCGATGGATTCGAAGTACTCTTTTGTACCTACATAGTCAGGACCATACTGCCTCGCGAGCTTTTTGTCAAGCCCTAACGCAGTCATCGTCATTTCTTCATCAACTCCGTACCAGTCGCTGTTGGTTTCAATCCACTTTTGTGTGCGTGGAGCCAGCTTTGGTTGTGCGGATTCTTCGACAGCAGGTCTGAAGTCGTCCTTCTCTTCCACCTCGATTGGCTTCAAGCCTTGGGCCTTCTCGACCTTCAGCGTAGCGCGCGCAATCTCGGCTTGTGCGTCGGCGAGAGCGTCAACGTCGCCTGCTTCGTAGGCCTCTTTGTACTTCTTTTTGGCGGCGCTCAGCTCAATATCAGCGGTCGATTTGGACTGCTCAATGTACGCTTGGCTGCCAGTAGCAAGTTGCTGTTGGAGGCGTTTGTTCTCTTCAAGAATTTGTTTGGCGTAGGCTTCAGCGGCTTGACGCTCACGCAAGGCTTCTTCCTTGGCGCGGCGCTCGTCGTGGTACCCACGGGTGAACTTCTTGATACGCGACTGAACCTTCTCGTCGTACGAGGCTAGCTCGTCTTCTGTTGGGTCCTCTGGAGGGGGCGCAGCTTTGCGGCCACGGTCCTCTTCAGGTGTGTCGTCTTCGATTTCAAATGAGAAATCGTCTTCAGCAGCGGCCTGCTTCTTTTCCTTGGCTTCTTTCTCGTCGGGAAACTCGAATTCGTCGCCTTCAAACTTTGGCAATGGCATGTATTACTCCTTACGATGCACGTGTGATACCACGGGGGTCTTCAACCACAGCCTCGACCGAATCATCATTGAGGATACGGAACTCACGGCCATGGATTTTCAGGCGGGTGCCTGAATTGGGGCGGACGATGACAAAGTCACCTTCCTTGCACGACGGACCGCTAGGGAAGCGGGTCGGGTCTTTGTAACAGTCAGGGCCAAGCTTCACGACGAACAGCACCGGTGTGAGCATTTCCTCACGCCAGATGTCACCGCTTGACTTGACGATACCAATCTCACTGTCGGCATACTGCTCCATCGCCTCGGGCACCACGCAGAGCAAGTGGAACGTTTTGGGGTCGGGCAGTTGCTTCGCTTTCTCTTCGTTGCTTCTATTCAGCACGCCGGATAGGTCCACGGCGGAAACATCAAACTCACTCATCGGATTGCTCCATTCTTTGCACGAGGTCTTTGACAATGGATTCAGCGTGTGTGAGACCCCGGATCACACCCGTGACATGACGATACTCGTCAAAACTTTTGGCACCGCCTCCTGAGAGGTGGGTTTGCTGATCGGCCCGGAGTTTGTCAATCTCCCGGACGATGTGGCTCAGCAGCTTGTAGTCGTTCAATTAGTCTTCCTTCTTTTTCTTAGGTGGTTGTGGTTGTTGGCGGCTCTGTTGAGCAGCCCGTTGCACGGCCATCTGAGCGCGATGTTTAGCAGCGTCGATGCCCATGCGTACACCTTCAGTTTCTTGCTGGCGCTGTGCTTTGTCTTTAGCTGCGGCAGCCGTAGCAGCCACCTGCATGGCGGCGATTTCTTTCTGTGCGGCGATGCGCTCCTCCTCGATGCGAAGCTGGTCGGCCTTGGCCGCGGCGTCGATCTGTTGTTTCTGCTGCTTGAGTGCCAACTCTTGCTGCTTGATCTGGAGTTCTTGCATCTGCATCTGGACCACAGGGTCCTGCATTTGTTGCTCGGCTTGCTGTTGTGCAGCTTCCGCTTTGTTCTGCTGGAGCATGGCTTGCGCTGCTTGTGCAGCCATCATCGCGATCTGGTCGGCTTGCTCGGAAGTCAGGTTCTTCTGCTCCTTCTCGCCCGGCAACACCATACCCATCTTCTCCTCCATCTGACGACGGTACTCGAAGGCAATATGCTCGTTGATGTGGGCCAAAGCCGCGGCTTGGATCGCTTGCGCTTGTGGGTTCTGACCAACCATCTGCATGATCTTGGGGTCCTGCATCGCAGCCATGTGCACACCTAAGTGAGCTTGGTGGTTCTGCTCCATGAACGCTTTCACAGGTTTGCCAGTCAACAAGTTCTGGTTCTCCTGCACTGGGTCGGTCGGCACAGCGTCATCTTCAACAGGCACGAGCTTGGCAGCGTTCTTCACACCCAACACTTCAATCATCTGACGGTGCAGAAGTGGGAGGTCATACAACTGAGGGGCGCTTTGTGCCAACTGAAGAACAGCTTGGTATTGAACAACTTTCTGCGCCATGGTCGCGGCGTTGGGGTCGCTCACTGGGATCACGTCCACCAAGTCATAGTCGCTCTTACGTACTTGACGGTCGCCATTCTCAGGCTCGTAGTTGTACTCTTCTGGGCAGTAGTCGGCGATGATGACCTTGAGCAGTTTGAATTCCTGCTTCATCGCAAAGTGCAAGCGCGCCTGCACAGCAGACATGACTTTAAGGGTACGTTCTAAGAGAGCGAGTGTGGTGCCCACCGGTGCCTGCGAGCTCATGTCGCTCACATTCATATCACCAGACGATGCAAACGCACGACCTTCCGTCACGATCTGGTTGAACAGAGTGAACAGAACTTGGCTTGGTTCCTTGTATGGCAGAGGGAGAATGTTGTCGCGGATCGAACCACTCGGCACGTCTACGTCGCGGAACTCACCGGGTTGGATAGGTGTATCGTCGCCCTTAATTCTGAGGCCGCGAGATTTGAGTCCTCCGGGGAGATTTGAGAGCGTACCAGCATCGACGAGCTGACGAATGAGCATCGTCGCGGATTTTGCATATCCACCGATAAGGTGAATGAGTCCGTATCCATAAAAACCGAACCCCGGAATGTATTGGTAATGCACAAAATGCTGTCGCTTGAGCATGAGCGTGTCTTCTTCATACCAATTTCTCCGAATGGCCAAGACCTTGCCTGTACCTTTTTCAACTGTCACCACGTATGGCAGAGCGATACCGGTCTCTTCGCCCTTGTCATCCTTGTCCTCGAACCCTTCCAAGTCCAGCATCACGTGCATCTCAAGCACACGATAGCGATCATCTTGGATCGCACTCATGCCGTTCTCTTCCGCTTTCTGCTTCTCGATGTCGTCTAACTCAACGACTGGGTCACCCAGATCACAGTCTCTGTAAAAGCCTGCATGTTGCAGCTTAGTCAGTTCATTTTTAGTTTTACGCATCACGTGCGTAACACGCTCGGCATCCTCTAAATTACTCGCGCCGTATGGGACGACGATGTCTTCAGCGGGAATGAACGTAGCAACTTGACGACCTTTGCTTGGGTCGTAGTACACCTTCTTGAACGCACTACCTGCCAGCGGCAGGGACCACAAAAGCTTCTCGTGCTCGGCACGATACTCAGTCATCACTTCCGTGAGCTGGTAGTTCATGTCATCGCGCACGCGCGCGGCTGCTTCTTCACGCAGCAAGTCAATCGCACCAACGATCTGCGTCTTGACAGGACCCATCGCTGGGAACGTCTCCATCATGGACTCACTCTGGAATCGCACAACGCTCTCGGTCAACATGGGGTGGAATACACCACAAGCACCTTGCCATGGCTCAGTACGGTCTTCATATTTGAGGCCGAGGAGTTTTAACCCATCAACGTAGGTTTGAATCCAATCCTTGCGATCACCAACGTCCTTGTCGAAATCTTCAACCAAGTCCTTGCCCAGTGTGTCGAGCACGCCGTCGTCCATGAACTCAGCGAGGTTGGCATCGAATTCTTCAGCCGTACCTTCGGTTTCCTCTGTTAATTCTTCACCTTCTTCAGTAGGTTCAAGCTCCAGCTCGACTTCAATCTCGGGGGCGTCCGTGAGGATTGCCAAGCCTTGTGGTGCGGCGTACAAGCCTTTGTCCATTGCCATATTTATTCCTTACACTGTGTAGTACCGCTCTTTGCGGTAGTTCTTGAACCATTGAACTTCTTCGGGCTCGTCAATCGGCAGACGGAGGAACCCACCAGCTCTGAATCGCATCAACGCAAGAGTTGTCGCGTCAACCAAGTCATCATGTTCGCCCGCAGGGAACGCGCCAATCTCATCAACCAACTCTTCCGCCCAACGCGTGCGTGGAACCCACACCTTCCCCGATGCAATCAAGTCAGACACTGAGTTCAGTCTCGCTATCTTATCCTGTCCCTTGCTGGGCGTAAACTCCTGCACGGGTATGCCCATCGCTCTCAACTCATAAATGAGAGGTGCACCGGTGGCTTTCTTCTCGATCAACAGCCCATCAGGCTCGTACTCGTTGTACTCACGCAGCACATCACGCTTCAAGTCAACCCACTCGACGCGCTTCTTATATGTGTTCAACAGAATGATGTTTTTCGTGTTGTCCTTGTGGTGCGTGAAGACGCCCCAAGTCGTGCCCGCAGAATAGTCGGCGCGTTGGTGTTTCTCGAACGCAGTGTCCCAAGTCTGGAGGATGTACTCGCAGCGGGGCGGCTCTTCCTCTTCCCACCACTGCCACCAATCACGTTTGACAATCGCACTCTCATTGCCCACGGGGTTTTGCTGGTACTGCGCCTGCCATTTTGCGTTTGGCAGTTCTTCCCGTAGAGCAGATAGTTCACCCAATGACCAAAACTCAGGCCAAAGCGGATTGCCCGAGGGTAATATCGCCGGAAACTCAATGACTTCCCAATCAGTTTCACCACGTAACGCTGCATTTTTAAGCACCTGTCCAGTCAAATCACGCTGAGCCCAGCGCGTCATCACGATCACAATCGCACCACCCGGTTGCAGACGCTGCCGCGGACCTGATGTATACCACTCGTATACCTTGTCGTACACCTCTGGGTTGACTGCGGCCATCGCAGCCTCTTGTTCTGAGTGCGGGTCGTCAATAATGAGCAGGTCGGCACCCTTTCCCGTCACCGCACCGCCCACACCAATCGCAAAATAGTCACCACCTTTGCTGGTGTTCCATCGTCCAGCGGCTTTTGAGTCCGATTGCAGCTCAAGTTTGGGGAAAATTTCATGGTATACATCCGTATCAACTAAGTTACGGACCTTACGACCAAAGCCTACAGCGAGTTCGGCTGTGTGAGACGTTTGAATTACCTTTTTATGCGGAAATTTGCCCAAAAACCACGCCGGAAGCAGGTAAGAAGCGAATTCTGACTTGGTATGACGTGGCGGCATGTTAATAATCAGCCGTTTACACTCCCCGCGCGCCACTCTTTCGAACGCCTCAGCCATTCTTTTGTGGTGCCGCCCCGAAATGAACGTCGGCCACACTTTTTCGACAAATTTTATAAATTTATCCTGCGCCAACTCCTGCTTTTTCATCTCCTCCAGCTTCGCCAACTGCGCATCCAGCACGCGCTGGTCCGCCTCCGAGAGCGTCGGGAGGATTTTTACGATGTCCGCAAGGGACATATTGCTGGGGTCGAGGGCCATTAGTTATGGATTGTTGTTTTCTTCGGGCTTTGCTTCTACGTCTTCTATAGTATCCACAGTCTTTTCTCTGGTAACTTTGCGGCTTTCTTTTACTTGGTCCAGTTCATCCATCAGGCTGGACTTCACGTCCACCACATCTGCGTTCATCAGACGTTTGACGCGCTCTTTAATAGACTCCTCCAACGATTTGCTGGAAGTGTGGTGCACTGTAATCTCTGAGCGTTCTGTGAAAAGGCCGATGTCGCTGTGTTTGCCCAAGAGTTCCAGTGCCTTGAGTTCCACCTTCACATCGCCGCACTCGGCTATCTCGATCAACCGATTAGTTACGAAATTGCGGGCCTGCTGCACATCCGCAAACACTTGGAAGTCGTATTTCTTCGCAGCCACGGCCAACGTCTTGGCAACGCCGGGCTTGCTCACTGTCTTTGGTGTGGGGTTTTTTGTCTCGCCTTTGGACAGCTCGACTGCCTTGGCGAAATCTTTTGTGTCGAAATCTATGTTGCCACCCAGAGACTCAATCATCTCCACGGTATTCACAGCGACGGAAATGCTATCCGCATGAGTCTTCGGCTGCTCATCGGAAAGGTCGAAAGGAACGGGGACGTCCTTCGTTGGCTGTATCTCAAGCATGAATTGTGTGCACCTCGGTTAGAAGGGAAAGTTGGTGGCGGCCGGGGACCCCCAACCCTGTATCTGTGGTACTTAACCACCAACGGCCCGAAATATAACAGAAAAGCGTAGAGGAGCGCAACCGCTCCACAAAAAATGTAGCGGAGGCCAAAATCGTTTTGGGACTCCACAAGGGGGGCATTTCGTTTTTCCCAATTACGACCTACGGCTACTGGAATTTATATAGGGGGTGGGGGGTATAAAAAAGTTTACATATCCCGGGGGGTTTTTGAAAACGCAACTCCGCCGACCAAAAACTAAAAACGCAACATCGTTTGAGTGGAACACAGTGTATAGGACCCGTACCTCCCCTTGCGTATGTCTTGGTGGGTGGCGGGGTAGTGGGTCGGCGGCGCGCGCCTAACAATGTTAGGGCTTGAGTTTTTGTTCACTGGCACGCTTGCTTTTTTGTGGTACAGAATGGTATAATCCAACCATGTAAACAAGAATAGGCTTGCTTACATACCGCCTAACAATGTTAGGTTTTAACTTCAAAGGAAATGCAAAATGGAAAATGTCAACATCACCAAGCCCACAGAGTTTAGCCGTATCGCTTCATTGCGCATCGCCGCAATAGAATCCGAAGTTAGCAACTACGGGGCGCGTAAGGAATACGCCGCCGGTCTTAACGATATCGCTAGCGTCGCATGGTTTGACCTCGAAGGCAATGGCAACAAATTGCCCGAAGCTATCGCCGGTGAAAAGAAAGCGTATTACGAAGGCTTGAAGTCAATCGGTTACTCTAACCCTAGCAACGCATGGAAAATGGTTAAACAATACGCAAAGCAAGACGCCATTGCCCGTGCTCTATTCGGTGTAGTGGCTGAAGAAACCGAAGCGCCCGCCGGTGGCAAAACCCGCCCGCTTGATTTGCGCTTGGTTGAAGATTTGACCGCGCTCTACAAGGCATGTCACAAGGCCGATAGCTTGAGCACAAAACAGGCGGGCGCTTTCGACGGCATCAAGTCGGCACTGAAAGCAATGGGCGTTGATCTGAGCTTGATTAACGAAGGCAAGTAAAAACCACGGGCTAGGGGAAACCCTAGCCTAACAATGTTAGATTAACTGAAATAGGTGAAACAATGGAAACTCTGCAATTCTTGGTCTCCCACGCTGTCGGACAACATGGCAAAGATCGAACCTACAAAATACAGTTCGGCGCATCAACCCCGACTGTCGATGTATATGAAGGCGAAACCCGCCTCGCCGAGTTTTGGACTGTCGATGGTGTAATCCACGAAAAAAAGTTCTACTAACACCTACGCTCTTACCCCGAAGCCCGCTTTATGCGGGCTTTTTTGTTTTCGCCGTCGGCCTAACATTGTTAGGCTTTGTTACATTTTGTCCGTGGGCTTTTGTTATGCCAGTTCTCCGAGCGGGGGTAGCAACCTATGCTGAAGCAGAGGCAAGGGGGAGACAAAAGAATACCAGTTCTCCGAGTAGGAGTAGCGACTTGCGTAGGCGCAAGGGTCAACCTAACAATGTTATGACTTTTGTGACGATGTTATGATTTGACAATGTAAAAATGTAACATAACTTTCTAGGTTTCATGCGGGCTGAAGGGGTAAAGTTACAAAGTTACGCTTTTTTCAATATTGTGTTTCGGGCAAAGTGGAGAAAACGCAGAGGTCGAGCATGTCAGCAACTGCATTCTGTACCACACACATTTTTGACCGCCGCTTATATATAATATTTTTTTTCATAACAATATAACTTTATACATCACAACACACCCTAAACCCGCATGGTTAAGCCATTTTCCAAAGTTACATTCCGCGTTACATTTTCATTTTGCCGCATAACTCTGTAACATAACTTTACCCCGAAACCGTAACAAAACCCTCGAACCACACAAAAACAGGAAAACATAACTTTGCTCTCACCCCAACACCAAAGCCCTTGACTTTTCCATAACTTTGTGGTACAATGTAAGATAACATGAAAAAATATCGTATCTATCAACCCGCAACCAACCCCCTAACAATGTTAGGTCAACAACCAAAGGAAATGTAACTATGTCAGACAACAACCAAACCACCAACATCGACAACCAAAACAAATCGCAGTACACATTACTGCACATCGCCAACACCGCTATGGCTTGTGCCTTTTTCGTGCTCGGCTTCAACGGCGACGGCTTACTTCATAACCTTGCCCTTGTCATGGGCGGTGTGCTTGTCGGCCATGTGCTGACTGAGTTGTTAAATTGTGGTGATGAGTAAAGGAGGCTAACAATGTTAGGTTCAATGAATGGCTGGGCTGAGTGCGTAGATTGTGGTGACGAGTTCCCCGTAGAGCGCTGGCAGTTAGGTTACCGCTGTTGCCTATTCTGTGGTGAGGATAGAGCCAAGGCAGAGCGCAAATCGTGGTGCGTAATACAGGAATACGGCAAAGGCAACTACCAATTCGTAACACCAACTGCGGCGTTCACCACGCTCAAGCAAACCAACCAGAAACAACAGAGGACATGAGCATGGGCAAGATGAAGGCAAGTGTGTTTGAGGAAGCCGACACCAGAGCACCACTCCTAACAGTGTTAGGGGTAAGAGAAAAGCCGAAGAAGAAGCCGAGCACGCGCTATGCGCTGGTGGAGTGGGAAGATGGGGAGTTCTCCATCGAGGCCAAGAAAGACCTGCGTGAGTTCTATTGGGACAGAACGACAGTGATATGCGACGACCAGCCGTACAAAGTGCTTGCGAAGATGTACATACTAGCGAATGAGAAAGGATAAAGTTATGAAATTCAATGCAGAGCAGATGACCGAGTACCTCAACATGGAGGCGCAATACAGGGACATGACCCGCCACTTCCAAAACATAACAAACCAAGACATGACGGGGGAGGAGTACGCAGAGATATGCCGACGCTATGCCTACGCCACTATCCAGATGGTCAAGTTGCGTTCGTTCGTGCGAGGGCCGAAGGTGTGAGTGAGTATGTTCTCTACCGCTGGGACAGCGAGAGCCAAGGGGCGTTGTATTTTGTTGTGCCGACTGAGATGTGGGAGAAGAACATAAAGAACTATGGCTTCGAGAACGAGCGCACCGAGCTTGCCCGAGGCACAGAGGACGAGATGAACCGACTGCTAAAACTGATTGGGGAAGAAGAATGAAGTTCGTGCTCGTGCGCAGTCGGCTGGGTACTTTGTATGTGTTACCACGAAAAGATTGGGAGACATACAACGCTCAGTCCAAGCGAATGGGCGGGACGGAGTCCGAGTTGGTTCTTGAGTCCGAGGACTACGACGAGCTGAAACGGTTCCAAGCACTGACGCATGAGGGGACTAACAAATGTTAGAGAACGAAGGGGTTGAGTATGTTGTGGTGCGTAATGAGTTCCATGGGTTTGTGTTCTCGTGCAGTAGACAAACTTGGGACGAGTGGTTCGCAGACAACATGACCAAAAACCTAACACTGTTAGCCGACAAGCTAACCCACGAGCAAGCCAAACAGTATGTGAAATTAACAAAGGAGAAATGAAGATGAATGAAGTAGTAAAAACCAAGCAGCCACGCTGCGGGGTTGGTGGAAGGTCTGCGGAGCAGTTCCGATTCAAGGTGGTTATAAATAACGCGGGAGAGATTCTCACTTTTTACACTGTGGCTACCAGTGAAGGCACAGCCAAGCGCAACGCCCTCACCCAACTGGCCAAGAAGCTAGGGCACCACCCTGCATCAACAATCACACGGCTATGGGACAGGGCAGTGGTCGGGCTGGCAGGGGTCTAACAATGTTAGATGAAGATGAATGGTGCATTGTGAAATACAGGAACACGGACACCAACTACGACAACAAGGGGAATGAAATTCCTCCGAAACGACCATACGACTTGCTTATACGCAAGGTGTATCAGTGGGAAGCGCAGGGCAAACACTACTCGCACAAGTGGGAGATGGTAGCCCGAGGGTTCAAGAGCAACGAAGAAGCGTTGAAGTATGTGAAACTTTTTAAGGAGTGAATGATGGGATACCAAACAGTAATGGCAGTGCCAAGGATTGCCGACTACACAGAGGCATACAGGAAATGGAACAGCACCAAGCCTATGCGTGGGCGCAGTGATGACAAGCGACCGCTGGGTGAGCGTCGATATGTGGACACATACAGTATCAGGAAAAACATCTGGACTGAGGCGATAGAGCTGGTGTTGTATCAGACACCCGTGATTAAGTTCACAGCAGACGATGAGGTGGTGCTCAACTATGGGCGCTGGCCGAGTGCGTCAACATGCCAATTCATTTCCCGAGTGCTTGCTGGCGTAGGTGCATCTAGGGTTAGGGGAGAGGTGGTGTTGGGCTTCACCACGGCTGATGGTCGGGTGATTCAGAAGCTGGGCGAGAACGAGGAGTTGGTGTTGGTGCGTAGTGGGGAGGGTCGGTATGGTCGGTGGCAACCCAAGGAAATCAAAACGCTTTTTGATTACCGCATCAACCGCAGGGAAGCTAACAATGTTAGAAAAGATGTGAAGCAATTCCGTGACTACCTGCAAGGCATGGTCAAGCTGATGGAGGACGAGACCATGATGTATGGGCAGACATACAAGCGCGTGACGCGCACCTACGCAGAGCTTGGCGAAGTGTTTGGGTATAGACGAGAGTTGAAGGAGAGCATGGTGCGGGTTGATATAAACGAGTGGACACGACTCGCCGAGAAGCCACAGAACTACAACACCCATCTCGCCGACAATGAAGCGAACAAGACAAACTGGGCGCTCTACAACATGATGTCCGATAAGTTCTACGAGCTAGTGAAGAATGACCAAGACGAGAACACGCGTCACCAGAACTATTGGATTGCGTTCAACATTTTGTTCGCCTATCAGAACTATGTGTATTGGATCGACGAGAACACCGCGCACGAGAAGAAGTTGCACCTTGCCTCTGAATACTTGGAGAAATACTTGGAAGAGATTTTGTTCGCTCGGTTCTCGGACAGAGTGTTCAAGCTGGTCGAGTTGGAGAAGGGCAAAGTGCCCACAGGTCGGTATGACAAATATGTAAGGAGTGAAGCATGAGTATGAGGTTTAGTTTTTGGGTGGCACTGCTGTGCTTTGTGTTGGGGCTAGTCAATGTGGGTTTCTGTCTCTGGAATCGAGACTTGAATTCGCTCGGTGGTTGGGTGTCCGCTGTATGCGGGTGGGGCATTGTTGTTTTAAGGAGTCGTGATGAGTGACTATGAATTGTTTTTGCTTGGCTGGGCTGTGATAGCCACAGTGAAGGCGCTTGAGTATCGAGCCAAAGAGAAGCTGGCTCGTGGTGTGTTCATGCACTTGATTCGCGACGAGAAGGCACGAGAGAAGATGGTTGCCGACTGGGAAGCGTTCAAGAGAGAAAACGGTGCTACCTAACATTGTTAGGGGGCAAGTCGTAAGAAAGTAAAGGTTATGTACCGAGAGCAAAGGACTTGACATTGTCAAGTATTTGTGGTACAATAAAGGCTTGATGGATAAATACCGTCCAATGAATGAAGTAAGTGAAACCCGCCTAACAATGTTAGGCATAAACGAAGGAAATGAAAATGTCAGAAGTTAAATTTGGTAAGTCAATCACATTGAAGCAAGCCGCGAATCTTATTCGCACAAACCCAAGCACTCGCTTCATGCTACGAGGTGAGCCCGGCATCGGTAAGAGTTCTCTGCTAGAGGCAATCGCCGCACCACTGGGACATGACCACGCGTACATAGATGTGCCGAACATGGACTTGGGCGACATTGCAATGCCCGTCATCGACCACGATACAAAGACCACTCGTTACTATCCCAACGCTCGGTTCGGTATCCACACAGGCAAACCCATGGTCATCATGCTCGACGAGTTCAGTAAGGGTGCCGACCCCGTGAAGAATATGTTGCACCCCATGCTTGAGAAGGCAAACCCTCGCCTCGGTGACATCTCTTTACCCAAGGACACAATCGTTTTTCTCACTGGCAACTTGTCAACCGATGGTGTGGGCGACAGCATCAAGTCACACAGCTTGAATCGTATCGTGCCCGTCACTATCAGCAAGCCGACCGCAGAGGAATGGATTGAGTGGGGTATGAACAACGACATTGCGCCAGAGGTATTGGCGTGGGTCAACCGATTCCCTCACGCTATGGCTAGCTATACCGACGCAGGCCAAGGCGACAACCCGTACATCTTCAACCCCAAGCGACCACAAGCGGCGTTCGTTTCACCCCGTTCATTGGCAACGGCATCTAACATTGTTAGCACCCGTAAGCAGAATGACCCCGAGTCGGTGATTGCGGCGTTGGCTGGTGCGATTGGTGAAGCGGCGGCTCGTGACATGCAAGCGTACATCGAGTTCTCTGACCAACTCCCATCATGGGAAGACACCATCAAAGACCCTAAGCATACGAAGATACCTACAAGTCCGGGCGCTTGTGCGATTGTGGTGTTCGGTGCTATCGCTCGTATCGACAAGACAAACATCGCCCCGTTCATGGAGTACTTGGAACGATTCGACGCCGAGTGGCAAGCTGTGTTCGCTATCAACATTGCCAAGACACCAAGCAAGCAGTCCATTGCGTTCGGCGCTAAGGCGTTCGCCGACTGGGTTGCTAAGAACCAAGACTTGCTGTGAGCGACAGGGAAATCAAGTTTGTGGACGGGTGGGTGGAGACTAACTCCGCCTACCGCCGACTACAAGACAAGGGATACCACGCAGGTGGCTGGACTGACAAAGGCGTATCCAAGTATGCGTTGTATCGCAACGAGGGTAGGGGGAATTATGTGATGCTTCACGAGTTCAACACACCCGAGGAACTGAACAACATGGCCAAGCTGTTACTTGATGAATGAGAGGCTAACAATGTTATATGCACAAGTCAAAGACAAGGCGATGTGGCCGATGAAGTGGGAGAAGTGCCAGCTTATGCACGAGCACTTGAACCGCATCTCATGGAGTTACCAACTGCAAATCGAGCGACGCATGTTGTTCGACGCATTGCAACCCGAGTTCCGTGGTGCGCTAGTGAAGTGGACACCGAACAGTGCCACGAGAGACATGAAGCGCGAGGTGTTACTGGAGACAGGCGACCCCGAGCAGATGGAGGCGGCGTTGTTCATGCTCATCAACGAGGCAGAGCAAGCGGCGAAGGCGGCGAAGTGGGTGAGTGCAGAGCTATGAGCGAGAGGTACTTCATTAGGTGGAGAGTTGTGACTGACTACATGACAGGAAACCTACAACAAGTGGGGTGGGATTTGATAGACAACTACAAGTTCGACCGCACAACTGTGAAGTCGTTCGAGATAAGTGAGTACGAGCAAGCCAAAGGTTTGTGTAGGTTATTGAATTCAATCGAGGAGGAAAACCATGGGTTATCGAAGTGAAGTGAAGGCGGTGTTCTATGCACCGCAAGAGAAGTGGGCGGCGCTCAAGCTGTATGTGGACGAGAACTTCCCGACAGTGGGCGACCTGATAAAAGACGAGGACTTGAAAGAGTTCGACACAGGGGTTTACTGCGGCTATCTGTTTGAGCAAGACGATGTGAAGTGGTATCCAAACTACGCCGAGGTGATAGCGTTCAACGAGTTTGTGCGTGCGTTCTTACAGCTAGCCGATGGGGAGAACGCCGAAGCACTGGATTGGAACTACGAGTTCGTGCGTTTGGGTGAGAACTACGACGACATTGAGACCGTGCAGTCGGACGGTTGCGTGTATCTGTTGGATGTAAGACGAGAGATTGAAGTTAACTTTTCATTGAAAGAAGGAGCCTAACAATGTTAGAAGAACGCAAGTTGCAGAAAGCAAAGATTACCGTGATGCGTAACCCCAAGTTCGCATTGCTACAAGGTGTGATGATGGTGGGTCGAACCTACATCAACGACTACATACCGACCGCATGCACCAATGGCAAGGACGAGAGCTATGGTCGAGCCTTCGTCAAGAAGCTGAGCGACAAGGAACTGGCTTTTGTGATTGCGCACGAGGCTGGGCACAAAATGTACCGCCACCTTTCCACATGGAAGAAGTTGCATGACGAGGACGCACGATTGGCTAACTCAGCCATGGACTATGTGATTAACCTCATGCTCAAAGACCTCGACCCCAACGAGTCCGTCATCGCTATGCCACGATTGCAAGAAGCCGTGGGTAAGCACAAGAAGGGTGACTTCATGGGCTTGATTGATGAACGATTCCGAGGCATGAACACCAAGCAAGTGTTCGACATTCTCAAGCAGGAGAAGGAGGACGACGATGGCGACGGCGAAGGCGATGGGTTCGATGACCACGATTGGGAAGGCGCACAAAACCTGACCGACGAGGAGAAGAAAGAACTTGCGCGTGAGATTGACCAAGCGATTCGTCAAGGCTTGATCGCACATCAGAAACACATCGGGCAAGGCGGTGCTGGGTTAGACCGAGAGCTTGGTGACTTGCTTGCACCCAAGGTTGATTGGCGTGAAGTGTTGCGTGAGTTCGTCAAGGCTACATGTGCTAACAAAGACACAAGCTCGTGGCGTCGAGTCAATCGTCGCTTCTTATCCACAGGCACATACATGCCCAGCATGATTGGCGAGAAGGTCGGTCACTTGGTTGTGGCTATCGACACATCGGGTTCTATCGGTGGGCCTGAGCTCGACGAGTTCTTGTCCGAGGTTAAGGGTATCGCAGAAGAAGTTAGCCCTGAGTGCGTGGACTTGATTTACTGGGACGGTGATGTGGCGGCGCATGAGAAGTACGAAGGCGCGGCGGTGTCTAACATTGTTAGTTCAACCAAGCCACGAGGCGGTGGCGGCACTGACCCAAGCTGTGTATCCAAGTACCTCAAAGACGAGAACATCAAGCCCGAAGCAATCATCGTATTGACCGACGGCTATGTGCCGAACTGGGGTGACGAGTGGACTGCACCAATTATGTGGGTCATCAGCGGTGGTAACAAGAGCGCGGTGGCTGAACACGGCAAGACTATTTACTTGGAGGACTGATATGCCAATGGTTGTAAGTTTGACATACGGCGACTTGGTGATGCCGACTGAAGATGCGGTGATGCTGTTGAAGATACTTGAGAAGGCCGAGACATACCAGACAAAGTACCACAGTTTCGAAGATGGTGGCAACACGCACCACATCTTTCCAAACGACACGCCCTACCACGCCAAGTTGATAACCGAGGACTTGTACCGCATGGCGAAGCTGGCGGGTAAGCCGGAGAAGAATTGATGAGTGAACATCCAACGAGCTTTTTTACAAGCGGGTACGACTACGAGGCTAGGCGCAAGCCGGGGCTGAAGTTCTGGGTGTGGCAGGTGGTTGGAGTTAGCCGATACGCGCTTAAAAATTGGAGGCGCGTTACCCACATCGAGTACGACAACATGAGCAAGGGCGCGGCGCTGGGCTATGCCAAGCTGATGAACGATGCGAACAGGAGGGAGTAATGGTGGATAAAACAGCCAAGCCAATGACAACCGAAGAGTTCAGCCAGTATGTGAACGCCACGATGGAGAAGGTATACAGAGACATGCGCCCCAACTACTACGCCCGTAGGCTCTACGGGAAGTACACCATCTACAACAAAGACGGTGCGGTGGTAGCCAAAGGTCTGAACCAGAAAGAGATGGAGAACTACATGAAGCTCCTGAGAGAGGAGAACTAACAATGTTAGAACCAGAAATGCAAATGAAGCTCTTAATACAAGAGCGACCATGGGAACATGAGCCCGACCGAGAGGAGTGGGTGCATGAGCTAACAGGCTACAAGTGCACAGTGTGGCGGCACCCAACGCTCGGAAGTCTTAACGGCTATGTGGCTATACCGAAGGGGCACAGAGTGTGGGGGAAGGGCTACGACGATGTAGATGTTGAAGTGCATGGTGGGCTGACATACGCCGACGAGGACAAGGAGACAGGCGAGTGGGTGTTCGGGTTCGACTGCTCACACGGGGGTGACTTTAGCCCGAAGATATTGACAACTCTGATGACTTACACCGAGATGGATACGGAGTCAATTGATTTTAAGTTGCGTACAGAGGTGTACCGCACGTTCGAGTGGGTGAAGAAGGAAGTGTGCGTTCTTGCACGACAGTTGAAGTTGTTAGACATGAAAGCAAAAGGAGTATTGGAATGAGTATTGCATCAAGCGCGGTTCTAGTAGAACTGAACATAAGTGTGTGGCCAGCTAACAAAGTTGACCGAGAGATGACAGAGCAGGTGAACGCTAATGCGTCAGCGGTTCGTGATGCGTCACAGACGCGTAAGAATCTGTTTGCGGGTACTAGCCTACGCAAAGACATTGAGAAATACGCGGCGCGTATTCGGCTGTATCACAACCAGCACACATTGCCATGGGCAGACAAAGGCCAACGACTGTTGCCGACTAAGTTGTTTATGGACTACAAGACAACCATGAATGTGTACGAGGCGACATTTAACCAGATGTGCAACAACTTCTTTGCCGAGTATCCACGCTTGGTGCAGGAGGCACAGCAACACTTGGGCACGATGTACAAGGCCGACGACTACCCGCCACTGGACGAGGTGAAGTTGAAGTTCGGGTTCCGTAAAGCGATTGATCCAATCCCTGAGTCCGGTGACTTCCGACTAGATGTATCAGCGCAGGACTTAGAGGAGATGCGCGAGCAGTACGAAGCCAAGTTCGAGGAAAGGCTCGCCGACGCTATGCGTGCGCCGTGGGAACGACTGCATGGTGTGCTCACAGCTATGTCAGAAAAGCTAGCCGACGAGGAGGGTGTCGAGTCCAAGAAGCGCTATCACGATTCGCTTGTGACCAACGCACAGGAGTTGGTGGAGTTGCTTGGCAAGATGAACATCACCAACGACCCCAAGCTGGAGGACGCACGCAAGCAGTTGGAACTAACAATGTTAGGTGCTGACATTGAGACGATCAAAGAGAGTGCCTATGTGCGCGAGACGATGAAGAACAGAGTCGATGCAATTTTGCAGAAGTTTGAATGGTAAGGAGAGAACATGACAGATACAACACAACCACAACGCCCAGACATATTCGCACTACCCAATGTGCAGAAAATAGCAGACCGTCAATGCAAGCTGGAGGACATAACGCATCGAGTATGTGTCCTCGTGTGGACGCTAGCCAAGGAGTTCCCTCTGTGGACATTCAAGGCCGACGGCTGGCGCACGTTCAAGGTACTCAAAGATGGGGAATTGCTGGGGGTTATCGGTGAGGAGTGGTACGGCTCCAAGCATGCTATGTTTGTACGCAACGACAGGATTGCCCAGCAGAACGAGCGCAAGAACGCCTACCACACGCAGGACATAGAAAAGGCCGTGCTACGGGTGAAGAAGATGTTCAGACCCATGACGCTGGCCGAGCGTATGGTCAAAGCAAAGGAGGAGGGCGACAAGGTGTTACTGCGCCAGTATCGCGGTGCGCACCGCAACAGCCAAGTGCTCAGAAACCAGATGGACCAGAGCTTGATGGAGTATGCGTACTCGCACATGGGTCAGTACATGGCGTGGCTGAAAGCCAAGAACGACCTAACAATGTTAGGAGTTATCGAAAGACACGAGAAGTCTAAAGTAGACATACAGACCATCGAGGAAGCGCAGAAGGCGTTCGACAACAAACACAAGCATGCCTTGATTGTTTTGGCCGATGGAAAATATATTGTTAAGGTACTTGACAATGTTCAACTGTATGACGATACTACGCTACCTCACGACCTACGCGGCAAGCTGGGTATGTTGAAGTTAGTGGAAGCAGAGCAGATGGTAACTGGCATAGGTTGCCGAGTGTCCGATGAAATTTTTGTGGTGTTACATGAATCAAATGACGAAA
>JACCDN010431027.1_pt1 | contig 36280 bp, 27 predicted proteins | sample 7441691 | NCBI WGS metagenome assembly JACCDN01 (sample SAMN15323439, study PRJNA562643) | freshwater metagenome | isolation source: river surface water | place: USA:Blue River Watershed | collected 2017-08-16
CCAGATAATCGATTGGATATTGTAAACAGACAGGGAGTGACAGTTTTTTCTATTGCGCACTATAACAATGCAGATGTTTCTTTCTGTGGTATGTCGAATGCTGATGGACCGTCACCCTATCATCTTAGAGATGGTACATATTATTATGTTCTTACCTTGATTGATAAGACTAAGGATAAGGAAAATACTAAGGAAGAAAAGTATTATAAATTCTTTGAAGAGCGGGGACCACAATAAAGGGGGTGTAATTGTATAGGGAGTTTCTAGGAAGACATTGATCAATTTAAAAGGAGGTTTTTTTATGGACAGATTTTGGAATTCCTTTGAGAAGCAAGATGTGCGTTATGTAGAGCTAAAATATCATCCACATAGGTTCGCTCGTTAAACAGGCGGGGTACTTTATGTTGCCCACCTAGCTTGCCTCTTTTTTTCATCCAGTTGAAAAAAGTTCCTTTTGGTACGGAATGAATTAGTGGTGGCTGCATAGCCATGTTATTGAACCGTTTTGCTTCATAATCTGAATTAATTTCTTTCAAAGTCTGATCAAATACTTCTGTAAAGTTTCCTAGACTATTGGGCTGTTGTTCAAATTCAATAACCCACTCATGCCCTCCGGGCTGATTTTCTCCAAAATAGATGGGGCATGCAGTGTATTCGCCAATACTAGCTTGGGTTTGTTCACAGGCTTTCACCAATGCTTTTTCAGCATTATCAACGATTAATTCTTCGCCAAAAGCATTGATGAAATGTTTGGTGCGACCTGTGATTTGAATGCGAAATGGGGATAATGATGTAAATCTAATAGTATCACCAATGATGTATCGCCATAAACCTGCATTGGTAGAAATGACAATTGCATAGTTTTGATCGAGTTTTACCTGATTTAAATTCAGTGAAGCTGGGTTTTCTTTTCCAAAATCTTCCATAGGAATGAACTCATAATAGATGCCATAATCGAGCATGAGTAGCATTTCTTCTGAGTTGGGTTGGTCTTGTATTCCGAAAAAACCTTCTGAGGCATTATAAGTTTCCAGGTAGTACATGGTATCCGAAGGAATCAGCTTTTTAAACTGCTCACGGTAAGGTTTGAAGCTAACGGCTCCATGAGAGTAAAATTCCAAATGAGGCCATACTTCTAATAGGTGTTTTTTGCCTGTTATTTCAAGTATTCGTTTGGCTAAGACAAGATTCCAGGTAGGGACTCCCGAAATATTGGTTACGTTGACATCGATGGTTGCCCTGGCCATTTTTTCGACTTTTTCTTCAAAATTATCTAGCAGTGTGATTGATAAATCAGGCGTACGATAAAATTCGGCCCAAAAAGGCAAGTTCTTGATAAGTATGGCAGAAAGATCTCCGTACCAAGAGTCTGTATTTAATTGATTGATATGATGACTTCCTCCCAAGACCAAACATTTTCCAGTGAATATTTTGGTGTTTGGGCGATTGTGACAATAGATAGAGAGTAAGTCTTTGCCTCCTTTGAAATGGCATTCTTCTAGCGATTCTTCACTTACGGGAATGAATTTGCTCCGATCGCTTGTAGTTCCTGATGATTTGGCAAACCATTTGACTTCGGAGGGCCAGAGTACATTTTGTTCGCCCCTAAGCATTCGGTTGATATAGGGCTTTAGACTATCGTAATCTTGCAATGGAACTCTTTCTTTAAATCGTTGCTGATTGGCTAATGATGAATAATCATACTGTTTGCCCCATTCTGTATACTTAGCAGCTGTAATGAGCTTTTGAAACCATTCTTCTTGTACTTCGTGGGGGTATTTAACGAATAGCTCAATTTGGTGCATTCGTTTTTTCATGATCCAGGTAAAGAAAGAATTGACTAGCGTCATATGTGTTAGTAAAGGATAATTAGTTGTCTTTTTTAGAAAAGGTTAGTTGGGATTTTAAGTCAGATTTTTCTTGCGCAATTCGAATTGTTGCCCCAAGTAGTATTTCCTGGCCATCTCGTTACCAGCTATTTCATGGGGTGTACCAGTGAGCATGATCTTTCCTTCGGTAAGTAAATAGGCTCTGTCAGTAATGGAAAGCGTTTCTTGGACATTATGATCAGTAATGAGTATACCAATATTTTTGAGTTTTAGACGGGCCACAATCGTTTGTATTTCTTCGACAGCAATGGGGTCTACACCAGCAAAAGGTTCATCGAGTAAAATAAAGTTAGGATCAGCGGCTAGTGCACGAGCAATCTCCGTGCGTCTGCGTTCCCCACCTGAGAGTAGATCACCCCGATTATGACGCACCTTATGTAAGCTGAACTCACTGATTAGTTCCTCTAACTTTTCTTGCTGTGCTATCTTGGTTAGCTTAGACATCTCGAGAACTGCTTTGATATTATCCTCAACAGACAGTTTTCTAAAAACAGAGGCTTCTTGTGCCAAGTAACCGACTCCTTTTTGTGCTCTTTTGTACATAGGGTCAGTTGTGATATCTTCATCGTCCAAGTAAACATGGCCTTCATTGGGTTTAATGAGTCCAACAATCATGTAAAAGGAGGTAGTTTTACCCGCACCATTTGGTCCGAGTAGCCCCACAATTTCTCCCCGTGAAACATGGAAAGAGACGTTGTTTACCACACTGCGTTGACTATATTTTTTGATTAGATTTTCTGCTCTTAGTATCATTTGGTTTGCCTTATAAAGTAGAGTCTCATCCAATTGTCTCCTTTGGAAAGGGTTGGGGTGAGGTTTTTATTCCTTTAATGTTTAATTGCAACGAGCGTTGCTCTCGGAAGATGTTCTCTTCGATGCAATAACAAATATCAAAAGGCTGACCTTGATTAATTTCTGACAAATAGTCGCCCAAACCAAAGCCAATGCAACCAACAAATATAGTTGAGTTTGCTTGCTTAATACTCATCTTCAGGTGATTGTTTCCAACAAGGCTTGCCTGTCCATAGACATAAACTTGCTTAGTAGTAAATATGGGGGCCATGTTTTGTGGACCAAATGGGGCTAATTGATTCAATATTCGAATGAATTTACCTTGAATTTGGTCGAGATTAATTTCGGCATCAATCAGTATGCGTTGCACGAGTAGGTCGTCGGTAATGCTAGCGCTAACTACCTCCTCGAAACGCTGTTGAAATAGGGGAATATTTTCTGCTTTCATGGTGAGCCCAGCAGCATATTTATGCCCGCCGAATTGTTCGAGTAAGTCACCACAGGCATACAAGGCTTCATAGAGATCAAAATCTAATACTGATCGTGCCGATCCTGCAACCAGATCATTTGATTTAGTTAACACGACTGTGGGCCGATAATAGGTCTCGGTTAAGCGGGAGGCTACAATACCAATTACTCCTTTGTGCCAGTCTTCATGGAATACAACTGTTGTTTTGCGTGTTTGATGATGTGGATGATTCAGCATTGCTAGAGCTTGTTCGGTGATATCCAGGTCGTATGTTTTACGCTCGTTATTTTGCAGATTGATGATCTCACTTTTTTGAGTGGCATCGTCATAATCATCCGAGATTAGCAATTTGACAGCGTGTTTGGCATCGTCTATTCGGCCTGCGGCGTTGATGCGAGGGCCAATTTGGAAGACGATATCAGTAATGGTATAGTCATGTTTTTTTCCGGTGGAATCCTTTAGGGCCAGTAACCCTTTGCAGGGCATGGTGTTTAGACGCTCTAATCCGTACCAAGCCAAGACGCGATTTTCTCCAGTGATGGGTACAATGTCCGATGCAATGCTCACTGCAACTAAATCTAAATAGTAATAAATATTATCTAAGGGAAGATGATTTCGTAGCGAAAAGGCATGGATTAATTTAAACCCGATGCCACATCCTGAAAGCTCTTTGTAGGGGTAGGGGCAGTCTGTTCGTTTAGGGTCTAAGATGGCAATTGCCTGGGGTAGTTGTTCGCCCGGAAGATGGTGGTCACAAATAATGAAATCGACACCTTGTTGATTGGCATAGGCAATTTTATCCACAGATTTAATACCACAATCCAGCGCAATAATGAGTGAAAAGCAATTTGTTACAGCATAATCAATTCCTTGTGTAGAAATACCATATCCTTCTGTGTAGCGATTAGGAATATAAAAATCGATGTTCGTATAAATTTTCCTAAAGAAATGATAGACCAGAGCTACCGAGGTTGTTCCATCTACATCATAATCACCATAAACAAGGATCCTTTCTTGTTTGGCTAGTGCTTGTTCGATGCGATCGATGGCTCTGTCCATATCTTTCATTAAAAAAGGATCATGTAAATGATCGAGTTGTGGTCTGAAAAAAGCTCGGGCTTCCTCAAAGGTATTGACCCCTCGATGGGCAAGTAGAGTGGCCAATATCTCATCAATTTGTAGTGACTTTTGTAAGGTCTTTATTGCTGAATAATCTTTAATCGGTCGTTTGATCCATCTTTTTTCCATAGGCTTATTCAAAATCGGCCGCAAATATACATTGATTCAATTTGGGTGTCTACTTGGAGCCTGTTTAAATTTCAATAGAGGGGTTAGTGATATCTATTCTTTAGAACATCTATTTATCACTTATTAATCTTTGATTGTGATAATTTACTTTTGTGTCGTATTAGAATTTGGAAAAGAGAATAGAACAACTAGTCTTATGAAAATTATTGCTTTACACGAAGGTTCCTATTCAGTAGATATTTCCAAAGAATTTATTCCTTTTGATCCGGCTATTCATCAAATTAAGGATCGGCCAGCTTCTTTATTTATTCATGTGCAGCCATTTCTAGTTAAAACGGCTAATGAATTGATTGTTTTGGATACGGGCCTAGGATATAAAGATGAACAGGGTGAGTTGGTTATTCATGGGCAAATTCGTCAGGCGGGTTTTGACCCAGGTGAGGTAACATGGGTATTGATGTCGCATCTGCATATTGATCATGCTGGAGGAATGGTCTTTGAGTGTGATGGCCAGCTAAGGCCGAGTTTTCCCAAGGCCACCTATGTTATCCAAAAAGAAGAGTGGAATATGGCGCTTAACTATCCTTCGGCGTCATACAATCCTAAAATGTTAATGGTGTTGCAGGAGTATGGTTGTGTTCAATTGGTAGAAGGTAGTGGGAATTTGAACGAAGACATTCGTTACGAGCTTACGGGTGGGCATTGTCAGTTTCATCAGGTATTTTGGATCCAAGAGAAAGGGGAAATAGTGTTTTTTGGAGGTGATGTTTTGCCAGAGTCTGTACAGTTACTGCGGAAGTTTATTGCAAAATATGATTTTGATGGTCACAAAGCGATGGAGCTTCGTCAGGAGTATGGACAGCGTGCAGCAGCGGAAAAGTGGATTTGCCTCTTTTATCATGCTCGGTCCAATGCAATTGCTCAAGTGGCTTTTGAAGATCAGAAGTTTAAGATACTTCCCATTTAAACACTGTCTTTAAGTTTGGGGTGATTAGGTTTGGCTTGTGGGTTTGAAATATACCTACGTCTTTTTGGTGAAAAGAAATATCCCGTATCTTTGCATCAAAATCAATATTTATGGGATTATTGAGATTTTTATTGACCGCTATGGCTATCTTTTGGTTGATTAAACAACTGATACGCTTGTTATTTCCCTTTTTGATTCAGAAGATAGTTCACAAGGCTCAAAATCAAGCTGGTCAAACCTATAGTTATAAAAATTATCGCCAACCTGATGGTAATATACGGGTTGACTATATTCCGCCAAATCAAAAAAATTCTAAAGCTGATACTGTGGGCGATTTTGTAGATTATGAAGAGATTAAGTAAATCTCTTCCGCCTAATTTTTCTTAAACGTCTTTTCTTCTCAGTTTTTCTATTGCTCTTAGGTATTTGCAGCTAAATAATTTGCAACGTACTAACCTTCATTTTCCTATTTTTGACCTTCATCTTCAAACAATAGTCGAATGAATCATTGGTTTAAACATTATGGTATCCACTTAGCCATCATCGTAATTTTTGTTACACTCTGCTTGATGTATTTCGCTCCAGCGCTGCAGGGTAAATCGCTTATTCAGCAGGATGTGCAACAAGCACAGGCGATGCAAAAAGAGCTCATGACTTATAAAGAAAAAGAAGGAAAAGCCCCTCTTTGGACCAATTCTATGTTTGGGGGTATGCCTGCTTATCAAATTTGGGTGCAATATCCCAATAATGTTACCACCTATGTGATTTCTTTCTTCAAAACGGTTTTCCCAAATCCCATCGATGTCGTTCTGTTGTATCTATTGGGTGCCTATCTTTTGTTTTGTGTATTGCGGATTAATCCCCTGCTTGCCGCTGCGGGAGCTATTGCTTTTGCATTTTCGTCGTATAACTTCATTATTATTGAGGCCGGGCATGGTAATAAGGCCATGGCTATTGCTTTTTTTGCACCCGTTTTGGCTGGAATTATACTTACGCTCAGAGGAAAATATATTTTAGGAGCAGCATTAACAGCACTGTTTCTTGCACTCGAAATTAGGAGTAATCATATTCAGATGACTTACTACTTGTTCATTGCCCTGCTCATCTTCATCGGGATTGAACTAGTTTATGCGATGAGAGCTAAGGAGCTGAAAAATTTTGTTCGGTCTTGTGTGCATTTAGTAATAGCAGCAATTCTAGCCATTGCAGTGAATGCAAGTATGCTTTGGACAACCTACGAGTATGGGCAAGAATCACTTCGTGGAAAGTCAAATTTGAGTGCGGGTAGGGTAGAGCCTAGTACTGGATTAGACAAAACGTATGCTTATCAATGGAGCCAGGGACTTGGTGAAAGTATTACGTTTCTGGTTCCTAATGCTTATGGCGGAGCTTCGGTATCGCAAGCTGATGAAAATTCTGAAGTTGTAAAGGTGTTAACCGAACAGGGAGTGAATATGAATCAAGCTGTTGGGTTTGCTAGCCAGTTACCTGCTTATTGGGGAAATAAGCCAGGTACATCAGGTCCTTGGTATTTTGGGGCTGTTGTTTGTTTTCTTTTTGTTTTTGGACTCTTTATTGTTCGTGATCGGTTCAAGTGGTGGATACTAGGAGCAGTTTTGCTTAGCTTGTTTCTGTCCTTTGGAAAAAATTTCCCGCTGATTTCGGATCTGTTTTTTGACTACTTTCCATTATATAATAAATTTCGAGCGGTTGAGTCTACCTTGGTGATTGCAGCATTATTGGTTCCAGTTTTGGCGGTATTGGCAGTTAAAGAGGTTGCGGTATCTGCGGCAGATTCCCGGAAAATAATCCAAAAACTGCTGTATTCTCTGTACATCACAGCTGGTATTTTGCTGTTATTAATTCTAGTGCCTACTCTGTTTTTGAGTTTTAGGGCCCCTAATCACCAAGAGTTTATTAAGCAGTTGATGCAGGTGATCGGTGATGATCGAAATTTTGCCGATAAGATTGCTGGTGCTTTAGTTCAAGATCGTGTAGCAATGGCACGTATGGATGCTATTCGATCTTTACTATTTGTATTGCTTGGAGCGGGCTTGATTTGGGCTTTGATTAAGAAAAAAATTGGGGTACAAACCACCTTTGCTTTGTTGGGTTTGATAATATTAATAGATCTATGGAATGTGGATCGTCGATATTTAAATAATGAAAACTTTGTCGATGGGCATGTGATTGATCAGCAGTTTCAGGCGCGAGATGTAGATAGGCTTATTTTGCGTGATACAAGCCTCGATTATCGTGTGCTTGATTTGACCATTCCAACTTTTTCGAGTGCAAGTGCTTCTTATTTTCACAAGACGGTAGGGGGGTATCATGCAGCAAAACTGAAGCGTTTCCAGGAGGTACTAGATAAGCAGTTTAATCGTACTATCAATGAAGATGTTTTGGATATGCTCAATACGAAGTATGTAATTTATGGTGATGAAAAGAGTCAAACTGAAAATGTACAGCCCAGAGCAACGGCTTGTGGTAATGCGTGGATGGTTCAGGATGTGAGCTTTGTTAAAAATGCAGATCAAGAAATGCAGGCCATTGATAGTTTTGATCCTAAAAAAACAGCTTTTGTTGATGAAAAATTCAAATCACTCATTCCCCGAAATAAAATCGGATTTGATTCCAATGCGCGTATTAAACTAGTTAATTATCGGCCAGATCATCTCGTTTATACCTATTCTGCTGCTAGCGATGTAGTGACTGTATTCTCAGAAATATGGTATGATAAAGGTTGGAATGCCTATGTGGATGGACGGAAGATCCCTCATTTTAGGGCGGATTATATTTTGCGATCGGCTGTTTTACCTGCAGGGAATCATCGATTCGAATTTAAATTTGAACCAGTGTCTTATTATATAGGTGAGCGGATTTCTTTAATTGCATCCATTGTCTTAATTGGTGGATTGTGTTTAGTTGTTTATCGAGAATGGAGATTTGCTTGAATTAGTAGTTAAATGACTTTCAATAAGTCATTTAACTACTAATTTTAACTAAGTGGGGGCGGCTGGCCTATTTACTTAGTTATCAAATCGGTCTAAGTTCATGACCTTGTCCCAGGCAGCTACAAAGTCTTTAATAAATTTGGCCTTCCCATCGGAACTTGCATATACTTCTGCAATGGCTCTTAATTCTGCATGAGAGCCAAATATTAAGTCAGCACGGGTAGCAGTCCATTTGAGTTCGCCAGTTTGACGGTCTCGACCTTCGAATAATTCCATATCCGCTCCATTAGCTTTCCAAACCGTACCCATATCGAGTAGGTTTACAAAGAAATCGTTGCTGAGTTGACCGGGGTGGCTGGTGAAAATGCCATGTGTTGAGCCATCATAATTGGCATTAAGGGTGCGCATGCCACCAACTAGCACAGTCAATTCTGGTGCTGTTAGGGTTAATAGATTGGCTTTGTCGACTAGTAATCTCTCTGTACGTACGCCGGTGGTTGTGTTGCGAAAGTTACGGAATCCATCCGCTTCCGGTTCCAGATATTGAAAAGAATCGATATCAGTCTGTTCTTGTGAGGCATCCATGCGGCCTGCAGTAAATGGAACAGTGATCGTATGACCTGCACTTTGAGCAGCTTTTTCTACAGCAGCACAACCTGCCAGTATGATTAGGTCAGCAAGTGAAATTTTTTTACCGTCGGTTTGAGCCCGGTTAAACTCTTTTTGAATATCTTCCAATACGGACAATACTTGGTTCAATTGAGTTGGGTTATTGACCTTCCAATTTCTTTGAGGTAATAGACGGATTCTAGCACCATTAGCACCTCCGCGTTTATCACTTCCACGGAAAGTAGAAGCAGAAGCCCAGGCGGTTAATACGAGCTGTGAAATGGCCAGACCAGATGTCAATACTTTTACCTTCAAGTTGGCAATATCTTGACTGTCAACTAAACGATGATTAACCGCAGGAATAGGATCCTGCCAGATGAGTACTTCATTAGGAACGTCAGGCCCTAAATATCTTGTCTGTGGTCCCATGTCACGGTGTGTTAGTTTGAACCAAGCACGGGCAAAAGCATCAGCAAATTGGTCTGGATTTTGATAAAAATGTCTTGAAATTTTCTCATATGCAGGATCGAATCTTAAAGAAAGATCAGTTGTTAACATGGTTGGTAAATGTTTTTTTGTACTATCAAAGGCATCAGGGATGACTTTTTGTGCATTTTTGGCTACCCATTGATGAGCACCTCCGGGGCTTTTAGTGAGTTCCCACTCGTAATTAAATAGATGTTCAAAAAAATCATTACTCCATTGGGTTGGTGTTTTAGACCAAGTTACCTCTAGGCCACTGGTGATGGTATCTGCACCTTTACCCGAGCCATGGCTATTAATCCATCCCAAGCCCTGATGTTCGATAGCTGCAGCTTCAGGTTCTTTGCCAATATGGTCAGAAGGGGCAGCACCGTGGGTTTTGCCAAAGCTGTGTCCACCAGCAATAAGGGCGACAGTTTCCTCATCATTCATAGCCATACGTCTAAATGTCTCGCGAATGTCCTTGGCCGCAGCAATAGGGTCAGGGTTACCGCCAGGCCCTTCAGGATTGACATAAATGAGTCCCATCTGTGTAGCTCCAAATGGTTTCTCTAGATTGCGTGCATGTATATTACCATCTGCTTCGAAATGGTGTGTATAACGTGCTTCGTCTCCGAGCCAAATAGTCTCAGCGCCCCAATAGACAAATTGGTCTGCTTCCCAAGTATCCTGGCGGCCACCACCAAAACCAAATGTTTTAAAACCCATAGATTCTAAGGCCACATTTCCAGCTAAAATGATTAGATCAGCCCAGGAGATTTTGTTGCCATATTTTTTTTTGATAGGCCAGAGCAATCTGCGAGCTTTATCTAGGCTTACATTATCTGGCCAACTATTTAGAGGGGCAAAACGTTGTTGTCCTTGTCCAGCACCTCCTCGTCCATCAGTTATACGATAAGTGCCTGCACTATGCCAAGCCATGCGGATAAATAAACCCCCATAGTGGCCGAAGTCTGCTGGCCACCAATCTTGGGAGTCGGTCATTAGTGTATGTAGATCTTTTTTTACAGCATCTAGGTTCAGACTTTTAAAAGCTTCGGCATAGTTAAAATCCTTATCCATTGGATTGGATATGGAAGAGTGTTGGCGTAGTATATTTAATTTGAGCTTATCAGGCCACCAATCATGGTTTTGAGTAGTGCTATTTTTTACACTTCTATTATGAAAAGGACATTTGTCGATATTTCTTGAGTTATCTTCCATTTTGATGATTAATTCAGTTTGATACTAGCGACCACTCACTCCATTTTCCCCTGTAAATACTTTTAGAATATAATATGGGGGGTGCCCTTCATCTTTTTGTCCCGTAAAAGCGGGAGTTGTATTTAATTGGTTAGTGGATATGTAAAGCCACTGATTGGGCCCAAAGTGTATGCCGTCGGGCCAAAGTAGTTTGTTTTCATCTTGGATTAAGGTACTTAATGTGCCATCGGATGATAACTTACTAATAGCGTGTCCTTGCAAATCAGTGAAATAATGATTGCCACTGGTAGCAGTAGTAGCACCATCGCATAGCGGTTTTTTTCCATTGACTTTAATCATGGAGCTAATCAAACTATCATTTAACCCTTCTCTAAAGGGTCTTGTTGGAACTTCATACCAAGTGTTGCCAGACATTGCACCATAGTACAGTGTTTGATTGTCTGCTGATAAGGTAATGGGATCGATACCAACTCGCAGTGGTTTACCATTGAAATAAGCTGTTTTTCCATCAATGATCATATCTATGTTTTCTGCTTGCAACGAAGGGTGATTGCTAAATCTACGAGCTTCTTTAGTTTTTAGATTAACAGCGATGATACCCGGATTGTTGATATCGGCAAGATAGGCCCAGCCATTTTGATCATCTACAACAAGGTCTTGGATAAAGCTACCTTTAGGTGCTATATTCTCTGGCAATGTAATTTTTTTGATTACTTTTTTGTTGTGTATGTCGAAGCACCAGAGACGTGTTTGACCTAGTTCTAGGCCCATATCAATGGCCCATAGATGATCATGTGAGTCAAATACTAACCCCAATGGGGAATCAAGCTTGTCATTAGAGGCTGGTTTACCAAATTTTTGGTAGGAGTTGTTTGGAAAGGGGACAAACGATTTCGTTCCTGTAATTTCTACTAGTTGTAGTGAATTTCCTCCCAATGGATGTATGGTAGAAAAAATACGTCCGTATTTAGAAACTGTAACATTTCCGGGTCGTATATTCAGTTGGGCGACTAATTTCAGTTTACCTATATCATTTGATGTGTTTTGTGTCTGTGAGTGAGCAGTAGCAATGCTAAAGGCTATAGTTGTAAGAATAAGCGTTAATTTCTTCATAGTAACGTTTTGGGTTTAATTTGAGTGTTATATCTAATTTTTAAGATTTAGTGGTGTTTTTTAGTTTATTGTGGTATGTGCTTCAAGGTATATCCCATTCGATCCAGTGGACTAATCTCCTTTTTCATCTCTTCCATCGGAGTATCCAGATGCCGACATAATAAAAACAATAATTTTACTAATAGGTACTAGCATTAGCTGTTGTTGGTTTAAAGAAATCACCGGCACCTACTAGAGGCGTATTCGGGTTGGTATTTTGCTCATCTTGTGGATATAAAAAACGTTGTGGCAAAAGCGTTGTTGTTGTTACTGTAGGTGTGATGCCTAGTGCGTTTTGATTTCTACGTACATCATTAAACTGCTCAATCTGCCCAATGAAAGTTACATAGCGCTCTCCCTGTATTTCCTTCAATAGCAAACTATTATTGGAAGAGAAATCACTAGCTACATAAGCTTGATAGCTCCCTGGGTAGATTGTATTAAGGTAAGCTCTATGATTATTTAGAGCTGTCAGTGCACTATTAAAATTGGGGGCACTTTGTTTTAAATACGCTTCTGCTAGTATAAGTTGATTTTCTGAATAAGTGATTAACGGAAATGGCGTACTTGGCCCAAAAAGACCAACGTCATTTAAATTTGCACTTGCCCCGGGTGCATTCATGTATATGTAGCCTAGTCTATCTGTCTCATTTGTTTTCGAATTGTTGCGTCCGGCTAAAAAACTGGGAGCAAAGGCAGGTGATGCTGCTGTTAAATCTCCAGACCTATCATTATCTAGAAATGAATTATAAAGATTCATATCCACTAGATATGTACCACCATGTTTGGCCATCATATCACTCTGACCAGTAGCATCATTAATGCCTTGATTTGCATAGGTGATTGCATTTGTATAATCTTTTACGTGCAAATAAAAGCGCGCTTTCAATGTATTTGCTGCAGCGATCCATTGCCCGGTATTGCCGCCATAAAAAATATCTTTAACACCGGGACTCGTTCCTACATTTGCCTGAAGATTGGTGATAGCTGTCGATAATAAGTTTTGTACCCCAGCATAAACCTGTGTTTGTGTATCGAATTTAGGTTGAGGGAAACTGATAGGATCACCCACCTGTGAAAAAGGAACATCTCCCCATAAATCAGCCGCCAAACCGAAAGCCTGAGCCTGCATAACTTGTGCAATACCTAAAACTGTTTTATTATTTACTGCCAGAGCTTGGGATTGTATGATTTGAGTTTGGGTAATTACTATTGTATACAAATTATTCCAAGTTTCGCTATAATCTGCTGTTGTGGTCACATAATTATTTAGACTGGCATACTGATTCGCTGAACCTGCGAACGACTGAGCAAATATACCTGCCATACGTGCAGCATTCCCTTCGTAAGACACAATACTGGCAACTTGTGCGCCATTGAGTACCAAGTCTAGTGGAGCAGATGTCGGGCTGTTGGGACTAACGTTCAATCCATTTGTTGCTTTTTTACAAGATAAAATTGGAAGCAGTATTATAAGAAGACCATATTTCGTGAATCGTTTCATATTCCTTTTAATTAGTAGTTAACTTTAATAGAGAATAAATAAGATCGAGTACTTGGATTGTTAAAATAGTCTAGCCCGCGACCATTGGTGACACCCGTTAAGTTAGTTTCTGGATCAATACCTGAGTAGGATGTCCATAGTATCAAATTTCTCCCGGTGATAGAAAAGTTGATCGACTGCAGCTTGGTTTTAATTTTAAACTTCGGTCCAGTTAATAAATAGGACAGTGTTATCTCTCTTAAACGAGTACGGGTTCCCTTTTCAATAAATTGTGAGGCGACTGGACCAAATCCACTCCCTAAGCCGCCTCCTGCCCCAGCCGTACTATACCAAGCCTGATTCAGAGCAACCGGACCACCTCCAAAATCGGCTATTGATCCACGAAATGTAGCTCCGGCACTAATTATACTTCCATCCCAGGCTTTTAAATTGGATGGTGCTATTATTTCGTTTCCAGTGCTGGCATGTGTACCAAAATTGATTAAAGCACCTTTGGTTCCATTCCATACATCCCCGCCTTGCACATGATCAAATAGGACAGACATACTAAATTGTTTGTAACGAAAGGTAGTTCCTAGCGAAGCAATCCAGTCTGGGTTTGGGTCTCCAATTACACTTGGATTTGGGGCTGCTTGAGGAAATCCGTTTGCATCTAATATCAATTTTCCATTTCCATCTTTCAGAAAATCTGTACCCCAAAATACCCCAAGTTGCTGCCCTACTACTGCATTGGAAGACGGTGCAGAAAAACCATTCAAAAAAATGGTATTTACACCTTTTAAACTGAGCACCTTGTTTCTGTTGGTCGACCAAGTTGCATTACTGCTAATACTGAAGCCTTTATTCTTATACCACTCATTTGCTCCCAATTCTAACTCTACTCCCCTATTTCGCATTTCCGCTGCATTGTCATTTTTAAACGTAAAACCTGTAGTAGCAGGGACCTGCACGGGGAAAATAGCTCCTGTAGTTTTATTTGCATAATATACTGCGCTGAAACTCAATTTGTTTGATAAAAAACGCAGATCTGTGCCAAATTCAATCTCTCTTTTTCGTTCTGGTTTAAGGTCTGGATTGCCTTCTAATGCAGTCCCTGCAGGAGAAGGGTAACCACGTAAGTAACCACCGCTGCCATAAACAGACGAGGAAGAGTTTAAGCTTGGACCATAACCTTCAGTTATTGCAGCTGGATAATAATATGTTGCGTTTAAATAAGGCTTAGGTTGGACCCCAACCTCTCCATATGAGGCTCTCAGCTTACCAAACGATAACCAGCTATTAAGGCTTTCCAAAGATTTCAATTTATTGAACTGCCATGCTAGAGAAATGGATGGGTAAAAGAATGTATTAGCAAATGTTGATGCTTGTTCTGCCCTTCCCGTCAGGTCAGCAAATAGCTGGTCATATAATTCAAAAGATAGTTGTGTGTATGTGGCTGTCGTTCGTATAAGCGTTTGTTCATTAAATGGAAAACGTGCCGAGCCTGCTGAGTTCGTTAAATTGAATGGGGCATTTGGTAAAATAAAATTCTGTGCTGTAGCACCCATATTCTGATACGTTCGGTTGTTATAATTAAACCCTAGTAATCCTGTGAAATTTACATTCTTAGACAAGGGCTTGGTTACTTTACCAATAAAATCACTATTAAATTGCAATTCCGATATTTCTTGTAAGGTCAAGCTACCAGTGTTGTAAGTGGAAGAAAACACCGGATAATTATCTGTCCTACTATCTGAGTAATAATCAACACCAGCACGAAGAATGAAGTATAACCAAGACTTTGGATCATATTTGGTTTCGAAAGAACCTAGAAAGCGATCTGTTTCAGATGTACTTGTTATTTGATTTAAAGACCAGAATGGATTATCGTAGCCGGAATTCACATTTGCTCCAATTGGGTTACGATACGCGATCTGACGGTTGGGGAATAAAGCCCCTGTGGGATCGACATAGGTTCCTTGATAAGAACTGTTATCAAAATCTGGTGGGGTTCGTAACCCCCCCAAGAATAGACCTGAGAGATTGGATCCTTGCTGAGCCCTATTGGATGTTGTATTCACGTAGCTCAAATTGGTAGAGATCTTTAAATTATCTCCAAAATGACGATCTGCATTAATATTAAACGATTTGCGATGGTAGTCTGAATTGGCTTTTAAAATGCCCTTCTGATCTAAATTTGATAAACTGACATAGTACAATGTCTTATCGTCCCCTCCGCTTAAGGTTAGTGTATTATCTAAATAATATCCGTTGTGGAATAGCTCTTTGGCATGATCATACACATTTTGAGAAGCCTGACCACCATGCGGATTGGTAATAGTTCCATCTACATAGGGATATCGTCTGCTTCCATCCGGCAAGATTACATAGCCACCTTGACCATTGATCAAGCCTGCACCACTGCGATCTGCTATTTTATCTCCCCACGAATAACGCTCTCTTCCACTAGCTATAAATATTCCACCCTCACCCTGACCAAAAGCGGTTTGAAGAGGAACACTTTTATTCAGAACATCAATAGAATAGGTGCTATTTAACGAAATATTAATTTTCGCAGAGTTTGCTTTTCCTCTTTTAGTGGTAATGATAACAACCCCATTGGCTGCACGGGTACCCCAAAGTGCTGCTGCCGCTGTTCCTTTAAGCACTTCTATGTTTTCAATATCATCAGGATTTAGGTCATTTAAACGAGATTGTTGTGAAGTCCCCTGTGTAAGAACAGCCCCACTAGCTGTTGCTCCCTGAGACCCGTCACCAGAACCATATGAGCTATTGGATACAGGTACACCATCAATAACGAAAAGAGGCTGTAAATCGCCAGTAATGGTACTTTGTCCTCTAATTTGAATGTATGTACTCGCTCCAGGATCGCCACCACTACGTGCTATTTGAACACCAGATGCTTTGCTAGATAAAGCATTTAAAACACTTGTCTCGCCAGACTTCATTAATGCATCTCCTTTTACAGTAGACTGACTGGTACCTAGTTTATCCTTCTCTACTTGAAAGCCAAGTGCCGTTACCACTACCTCTTTTAGCTCCTTGCTCCCCTGAACTAAGATTACGTTGATAACATTGCTCTTGCCAATTGTGATCTTCTGTTTGGCATAGCCCACAAACTCAAATTCTAATTGTTTGGCTGTAGGTGGCACATTAATCGAAAATCGTCCATCTAAGCCTGTTTGAGTACCTGTTTTAGTTCCCGAAACTAGAATACTTACTCCAGGAATTGGCCCCCCATCTTCCTGGGACGTAACCACTCCTGTAATCGTTCGATTTTGAGCAACTACTTGAATGGTTGCAAAAAATAAAAAAAATAAGCTTTTAAGAATTTTTTTCATAAATAATCAGTTGCTAACAGTAGGTGAAACAGGTATAATAAGCGCGAATAGGCGCTAAATGTCAATAAATAAACTTTAAATCAAAAATTTTATTTTTTTATTTATAAGATGGTCTGAGGTTTTGATTCGGTAAAAAACTTTAGACTGGCTTTATCATAGTTTTTACACAAATAGGTTTGTATCCCATTCTTCTTCCGTCCATTTTTTACCACCTTTGCCCCATCCAGAATTATCATATATTTCAGCACACTACTAAAAAACGAAAACATGAAAAAATTACGCTTAACATTAATCGCTTTAGTTGGTTTGGCCACTGTTAGCCAAGCCCAAAATACTTTTACACTAAAAAGTGATGATCTTGGTGGGCAAATGTCTCCCAAACAAGAATTTAATGGATTTGGTTGCAAAGGAGAAAACATATCCCCTCAGCTATCATGGGTAAATCCACCTAAGGGAACTCAGTCGTATGCGATCACTGTGTACGATCCATTAGCTCCTACAGGTAGTGGTTGGTGGCACTGGGTCGTCTTTGATATTCCTGCAACAGCTAATTTTGTACCAGCTAATGCCGGAAATCCGAGTAGCAGCCTTTTACCCTCAGGAAGTATTCAAGGTATGACCGATTTTGGAAAACCAGGTTATGGTGGGCCATGCCCACCGGAAGGACATGGGTTTCATCAGTATATCATCACGATTTATGCGCTCAAAAAAGAGAAGCTGGGCTTAGATCAACAAGCAGGACCTGCTACGGTAGGTTATGTTCTTAATGCCAATACCATTGAAAAAGCCTCCATTGTTGCTTATTACAAACGATAATTGACTGCCAGTTTTCACAACAAATCCCCCTCTCCAAAAAAGGGGGGGATTATAAATTGGCCCAAGATTAAAACGTTAAACAAACGCTATAAGTTGATCTCTTAGGACCCATGCTAAATATTAATAAAAAGCCTTCTGTATTAGTTGCTTTCTCTTCGATGAAAAGTCGGAATACGGGTTTTTATCATTTTGGGAAAGGTTTAGGGTATGCTTTATTGAAGTATAATAGGCAGTTTAAGCTGACTTATTATCTTCCTAGGAGTACATATAGTGATTTTAAAGGCAAAGTAGATGTCATTCGTGTGTCTCCACTTCATAAAATTTTTTTCTTGCCAGAGAGTCGTTTTCAGCTTGTTCATCATACCGATCAGCTTTGTGAGTTGAGACCCGGACAGGTCAGAGGTAAAAAAATTTTAACCATTCATGATTTTAATTTTCTGCATCAAACTCCTGGTCATGCCTCGAGGATAAATCGATATCTCAAGCGAATTAGGCGAAATATGGATGCATGTGACCAAGTAGTGACGATTTCTCATTTTGTCAAAAATGAAGTACTTAGTTACTTTCCTCATGTTGCCAGCAAAATCCAGGTTATTCACAATGGTGCAGATAAGCTTACAGTGCCTCCATTTTACGAGCCTTTGTATCGTCCTGGTAGTCCATTTCTGTTCACAGTCGGGGTGGTTCGTCCTAAAAAAAATTTTCATGTTTTACCAGCCTTGTTGGCAGATAATGACTTTGAATTAATTATCGCTGGGATTGATTCTGGTTATCGGAAACAAATACTGGAGGAGGCGCGTCGGTTTGGTTGTGTAGGTCGTGTTAAATTAATTGGACCGATTACTGATGCTGATAAAGCTTGGTACTATCAACATTGTTTGGCTTTTGTTTTTCCTTCAATTGCTGAAGGCTTTGGCTTGCCAGTACTAGAGGCGATGCATTTTGGTAAACCCGTCTTTCTTTCTAACAAAACATCCTTACCTGAAATTGGGGGGGACGTGGCTTTTTATTTCGATAGTTTCAATCCTGAAGCCATGCAAGAGGTCTTTATTGAAGGACTTAACAATTTTCGAAGAAATAATCTTCAAAAAGCGGTAATGGAGCATGCTTCGCAATTTTCTTGGGATAGGGCTGCTGACCAGTATCTAGACTTATATGACAGGTGTTTGGGATCGTAGAAAGGCTGTTTATAGTTACGGCATCTTGATAAATGTTTTTAAGCAATAAAGCCATTTTCTGATTGGTCCATATTTTTTGTGAGCTAGGAAAATGGGGTGATACTTAAAGAAAAGTATCATTCGTCGGAAGTTGTTTTTCAAGGAAAAATCCTCATAACTCATTAATAAATCGTGTAATACTTTTTTTTGTTCGCTTAATGTTGGAGGGCATTTATCATAGAAGAGTTGGATTCGTTCTCTGGTGAGTTGGTGTTTATTGGATGAGTGTTTCTTTTTTTTAATCTTTTTTGTTCGTTTGGTAAAATCAGCTCCGAAGGTGTTGTTTTCATGTTGTCTATAAGAAACCAATGTTTCGGGGATAAATTTGATGTCTGAGTTAAAAGTGGCCACAAACGCCAACCAGTGATCGTAAAGTGTATGCTGAGGGAATGGAACACATTGGGCAATAAGTTCTCTTCTGAACAGCATAGTATGACCAGGCACACGAGTGGCAATGGCATAGTTCAAGCAGCTGGTAAAATTACTCAGTCGATTGATTTCTGATAATTTTCTATTTAGGGGAGAACCGGTAGCATCGATGAGTTCAGAGTCATGATAAACAATCATATGGTGCTCTAATTCGCTCATGAGTACACTTATTTTTTCACTTTTCCAAATATCATCCTGATCAGATATGGCAATATACTCTCCCTGGGCAAGAAGCATACCCTTCTCAAAATTTTTGTTTAGTCCCAGGGTAGAATCGTTGGTATATACGTGGATATGGGAATGATGGCTAGCATATTCTTTAAGTATAGAAAGTGTACGGTCTGAGGAGCAGTCGTCGGTAATGACCAGTTCAATATTGGGATAGTCCTGTTGTAGAATACTATCTAACTGTTGTTTTAGATATTTTTCTCCATTGTAGGTAGCCAAAACGATAGAAACTAAGGGTAGGTTAGGAGGATTAAGTGTCATTGGGCAAAGCTAAATAAAAGTATTAAATGGCTTATTTAGGGTTTAAATAACTACTTTCGCAACTCTATACTAGATATCTATATGCTCGATTTTATTCATCAGGCAAAAGCTTTAACGGAAGAAGTAACTTATCCATACGAATTTTCTGTTTGTACTTTGGTGACAAGAAAGGAAGAGTATGGCCAAATGATGTGTTCTTTTGTCAGTCGTGGTTTTACACATGATTGTTGTGAGTATTTATATATAGATAATTCGGAAGGGTGCAGGTATGATGCTTTTAGTGGCTTAAATCTTTTTTTGCAGCAGGCACAGGGGAAGTATATCATATTATGTCATCAGGATGTGTTGCTGCAGGATCATGGCAAAGATGATTTGATTCAATGTATCAAGCAAATGGATCGAGTTGATCCGCATTGGGGCGTTTTAGGAAATGCAGGTGGTGTGAATTTGAAATGGCTGGCAAGGCATATCACTAGTTTATCTGGTGAGAGGCATGTGGAAACGCTATTGCCTTTACGGGTGATGAGTGTAGACGAAAATTGGATGGTGGTAAGGAAAGATGCCAATCTAGCTTTGTCTCGGGATTTGAGGGGTTTCCATATGTATGGGTCGGATATATGTTTGATTGCTGATACATTGGGTTATAGGTCTTACGTAATTGATTTTAATTTGCTTCATAAAAGTGAAGGCAATGCAGATGCCTCTTTCTACAAGCTAAGGGGAGATTTAATTAATAAGTATCGAAGGGCTTTCAGAAGTCGATTTATATTGACAACGATTACCCGATTTTATATTTCGGGATGTAATTGGGCTAGTTTGCTTTGGAATACGCGTTTAGGACTTTTTTTGGCTAGGCAGTACTATAAATTTTTTACTAAAAAGACAGATTATTTAGGGCTTCCATGAGAATCAATATATTACTTCCTTTTTTTATAGAACGTCCGGGAGGAGGAGTTAAGGTTATGTATCAATATGCTAATTTGTTGGCAGAGCGGGGGCATGATGTAGTGGTTTATCATGCAAAGAAGACACGTGGTCTAAATCGAAAAAGCTTACGCTCATGGTGCTTATATTTATTGCAGCGCTTTTTAAGTAAAAGAGTGACTAAGCGACCGATGTGGTTTTCCTTAAGTGAGCTTATTCAAAGTGTTCAGATCGCATGGGTAAGTAATCATCTTATACGGGATGCGGATATTGTATTTTCCACTTGGTGGGCTACCGCGACTGAAATGACAGCTTTGAGTCCAAGTAAGGGAACGAAATACAATTTGATTCAGGATGATGGCAGTCATCACCCCGAACATAAAATGGAAATTCAGCAATCATATCATCTTCCAATTCAATATTTAGCAATTTCAAGCCATATTCAGAAGCTTGTCTTCCAACACACTCAGAAAACTATACCCATTATTCCTAATGGTCTTGACCATCGGGAGTTTTTTGTGCGGGCGCCTATTGAAGCTCGTTTAGGGTCAAGAGTTATTATGTTGTATTCTGAGGAAATAGGTAAAGGCACTCAATATGGATTGGAAGCTTTAATACAAGTCGCAAAGAGGTATCCGCATTTGCAGGTAACATTATTTGGAGTTTACTCCAATCCTCCGAAGAATTTACCCGATGGGTTTACCTATCATTGCAATCCGACTAATTTGTTAGAGCTGTATAATCAGTCAGCGATTTTTGTATCACCCAGTTTGCAGGAAGGGTGGGGACTGCCACCTATGGAGGCTATGGCTTGTGGCTGTGCTTGTGTTTGTACGCGTATTCAAGGGCACACAGAATTTATGGACGAGCAGACAGCTGTTTTGGTGAATCCGAGAGATGTTCAAGGGCTAATTGCTGGAATATGTAGGCTCATGGAAGACTCTAGTTATAGGATGCATCTTGCGTATCAAGGTATTCAGCGTGTGGCTCAATTTTCTTGTGAACAATCAGCAAATAGGTTAGAGAATTTATTTATAAATCATAAGTAATGAGGCAGATAGCTAATCCAATACTTTCTATTATCACAATCAATTATAATAATGCTTCTGGTTTAGTCAAAACGATGCAGAGTGTTATAGGGCAAAGCTGGCAAGATTTTGAGCATATCGTTGTGGATGGAGGTTCCACCGATAAAAGTAAAGATGTGATTTTGCAATATGCAGATCGGTTGACCCATTGGGTGAGTGAGCCGGATCAGGGTATTTATCACGCGATGAATAAAGGCATTAAAATCGCTTCTGGGGCATATTTGCTATTTTTAAACAGTGGAGACTTTTTGAGGGAGCCAACTGTGGTACAAGAAGCAATTTCTCAGCTAGATAATTATTTTGATATCATTTATACGGATCTAGAAATTGTTGCAGACACAGGAAATTATATAAAAAACTATCCAGCCATACTTTCATTCAAATATTTCCTATCTGATACTTTACCTCATCCAGGTTCTTTTATTAAAAGGGAGTTATTTACAAAGTATGGAGGCTACGATGAAAGTTTAAGGATTTGCGCCGATTGGAAATTCTTTATTGAGGCGATATGTAAACACAATGTGAGTTACAAACACCTAGATATGGTACTAGCATGTTTTCTCCTAAACGGAATTAGCTCTTCGAGACAAGGTGCGGATATTATATTTAAAGAACAAAAAGAATGTCTATCCTCAAGCTTTCCCACATTTATGCCTGACTATACTGAATTTGATAGATGGAATAAACAACGAATAGTTAAATGGTTGAAAAAAATTCATTTGCTCAAATAGGGGTGAGGTGATTAGATAGGCCATTATTTTAATAAATAGTTTTTGCGGTAATAGTTTTTGTAGTGACCCAATAAAGTAATTCTTAAGGTTTTTTGTAATGAACGTCCGAGCCAGTTAATATTAATTTCTTCATGCGGCTTTATGGTAGGATTCACAGTTTTGAGTTTAGCTTCTGCGTGTGTTAGACTAGTGGCGTATGGCTTATAGATAAGTTTAACCACATAGTTAGTTAGTTCATAGGAGTTCGTAAAGAGGAAAATATTACTTACAGCATACTTAAAGTCATGAAAATGATAAAAAACCAGATTAAAATCTTTTCCGCTACTTAGTTCTTTTCCTACAACTCGATTGTTGCTACGTTTGAAGACATATTGTTGTACATTCCAGGGGGCTACACCACCACCCAAATTTTGTAATTCCTTTACTCCTTCAAATCTGGTTAACCAGTCATCCAAATACTTTTGATCGCCAAACTTATTGTCTTCAAGGCGATTGAAGCACCATTCCAAACAAGCATTTCTCCACCAGTTTAGTGCGGTTAAGCCATTCCGGTCATTTTTAAATGTAATAAACTGAACACAGTATTTTCCACTAGTAGTTCTTTGATCATACTTCTGGGTGTATCGATGTTCGGTGATAAGTACTGAATGGGTCTCACCAAGTTCTTCAATCAATATTGTTGGATCGGCGAAAAATAATAAGTCTGCATCGATATACGTGCACTTATCAATATTATATTTCTTAATACAATATAATATTGTTGATGGTGTACAAGTCCAGCAGTATTCGCCTGGTGATCGAGTGGGTTTTATGGCTAATAATTCTTTGTCTTCAAATTCACTAAGCGAGATGATAATCGCATTTTTTAGCGATAGTCTTGTTAATGTATCAAAACAGACCTGGTCAAAGGCGAAGATGTATAAGTTAAAAGAGGGACATTGCCTTTCTAACGATTCATACATGGCCACACCTCGAGAAATATAGGTTGTGTTAAAGAGTGTGCAAAAGTTGAGCATCTAATTTTTTTAATAGAAATCCTTTATCGTATCCGATTGGTTGGTTATCGATGTTCATCATTGATTCGCCTTCAACATATGAAGTGAACTCTGCTATGAGATCGTATTTATGTAGGAAAGGCTTTAAGAAATTTTTTTCATTGAAAAACCAGGCTGGATAGGATGCCTCATATATTTCTGGAGGGACAATCTGTTTGGTCAATCTATCTTTTTCTCGCAGAACGAATGCCGTACGATCAAAAAGGATATAATCAATGTTATAATCAATAAGCTTGTTTATAAAATCATGTGGTTTCTCTAAGTATTGTATAACACTTGATAGGACGATTACATTCGGTTTTTGTATAGTTATACTTTCATCGATGTTATAAAAGAAATCTAGTTCATCATTTTTAAATAGCTCCTTTCCACAACTGACGTATTCTTTTTGCTCTACCACATGCCAGTTTACTTTCGTTAGATATTTCAAGAAATCTTTGACTTGAAACCAGCTACTTCCTAGTGACCCTCCAAAGTCTATCACATTTAATTTGTTATTATTCCCACTGGCAATATGAAGCAAACAAGAAATCAAGGGAAAGGGATATTGCTTTTTGTCAAACAAAACAGAATCGCGCTCATATATTGCTTCTCCTGCTTTTATTTTCAATAGTGCATTTTTGGTTTTTTCAAGAATATTTTTGGAAGCATATCCGCTCGTATTATTCACTGCCATTTGCCAATTTGGATAATCGCCAAACCAGCCATACTGGTTCCTTTTAATGTCTTTTCCAAATATTTTCTTGATTAATTTTTTCATTTCAGAATCGAATTATTTAAGTAGATTCTTAAGTGAATTTTTGATTTTTTTACCAAAACTCATTTTGTTTGGAGCTTTAATGGAATTGAAATAGTTAACAAAAGCCTTGTAACCCGCTTTACTTACAGCGATCTCTACCTCTACTGGTACTTTTGAAGTAGAAAGACGAATATCAAACTTAGAAGTGACACCACTGTGGGTGCCACTGGAATCATGTCCAATATTTTGCACCAGCGAATGATTGGGATAGAGCACCAATTTGTTTTTCAAAAAAGCAGAAGCATACCACCGAATGGCCCACGAATTATTTAGTCCAGCTATTTGATCTTTTAGCATCTGGAGATAGGGGTAGGAATTATCAAAATCAAATTCTTTTGCTAGGCCTTTTTCAATAATTCGATCAAGAAGTATTTGTCCATCAGGTTTAAATAGATCCCAAGCCCTTTTCCAAGTACCCCAACCCCAGCAGTCTGCACCTTTCAAAAAGAATGGCTTCGGCAGGGTTTTATCAAGCGGATAAACATAGCCATGAATACATGCTACATCTTCTTTTTCTGCATAGTAGTCGAGTGCTTCATTCATGTATTGAAGAAAATAGGGGGAAGTAACTAGGTCGTCTTCTACGATTATGGCTTTATTGTACTTAACAAGTGTTTGACTTACCCCATCAATGATGTTTTGAGCTAGACCATAATTGGTTTTTCTCTCATGAATATGAATCGTTTTAAATCCGTCAATTGTTTGGAGATAATTTACAACCTCTTGGACCTGAATACTATTTTGTTCATCTTTTGGCCCATCAGCGTATATAACTAAGTCACTTTGGTCTGCAAGAATATTATTCTTTAGACTATTGATGGTTTGAATTGTATGATAAGGTCTATTATACACAAACAACACAACTGGAGCTAAGTTCTTGAAGTTATTCACGTTTTTTAAATACGGTAGTTTGACAAAAGTGATCTAGATATGGCACTGGCCCATAAAAATCTTGCTGTTCCCACTTTTCTGCTAATAGCGTGGGAAGGGTTTTTTCAAAATAATAGGTCCTTTCTGTGTTATCAATTAGCAGGTATCCGTTAGATTTTACCTTTCGGCGGGCATTGAGGAGACAGGAGGGCCTAGCTCTACCATCAACCACGACTACATCAAAATAGTTATCTGGATATTGGTCGATGGTTTTTACATATTCCTCGAAATGGTACCCATGAAAGGAATAATCATCTGAAATATAATCGTACGGGTTTGAGATTATTTTACCTTGAAAATAGTTTTCCTTTTGGGGAGCAACCTGCATTAGCTGTACGTTTTGAATCTTTTTACGCTTGAGTTGTTCCGCTACGTCTTTTACCCAGGTCGGGTCATGTTCCACACTATACACCTCTTGAACCCTCCGTGCCCAAAAAAGTGTAGAGCCACCCGAGCCGTATTCAAAGACTTTCATCTTTTTATGGGCAATCTTTTCTAAAAAATCGATGGCCAGGAAATTCATCCATGGAAGCTCATCCGCCAAAGGTCCTCCATTGCTTTTTATAGTATTCTTCCATTTAAAGTAATAGGATAGCGTCTGGATTTTTGAAAATTGATTAGGAGTTTTTCTATGCTCTTGGTTGATGGTTTTTAGATATTTTATAAAATATTTCATCTGTAGCAATCTTTTGTCTATGAGCTTTTTTGATTAATTTTTCCGCCCATTTAAATATCCTTCCAACGACAGCAGCATGGCTGGTAATAGGGTTAGGTTAAAAATCAGTGCCATCAATAAAGTAATGGAAATGAGTATGCCTAGTGCTGCTGTGCCCCCAAAGGACGAAGCGGCAAAGATGCCAAATCCAAAGAATAGAATAAATGCAATATATATCATGCTACGTCCAGTTTCTTTTAGTGTGTTGGAAACAATTTGGGTAATTGTCCACTGTGTGGTGCGTAATTCGTGTCGATAACGTGTTAAAAAATAAATTGTTTGGTCTGAGGCAATACCGAAAGCAATGCTAAAAATAAGAATGGTGGATGGTTTGAGTGGAACGCCACAAAAACCCATAATGCCTGCCGTAATAATTAATGGGATGAGATTAGGAAGCAGAGAAATTAGTATCATTTTAAGTCCTCTAAATAGTACCCACATAATGAGCGTAATTAAACCAATAGCTAGTAATAAACTATCTCTTAAATTCTTGACGAGGTAATTGGTCCCTTTAATAAAAATGATGCTTGAGCCAGTGAGCTCTACTTGGTTTTTTTTCGGGCTAAAAATGGAATCAATACGAGGTTTGAGTTCTTTAATCAATTGGTTCATTCGGCTTGAACCCACATCCTTCATTTGGAAGCCCACACGAATAATTTGTTTGTTATGATCAACCAGGTTTTTGAGCATGGTTTGGTTGGCTCCAGAACTGGTCATATAGCTTAATACAAAGCTTTTGTCCATATCATTAGGAAGACGATAAAAAGCTGGATTACCTCCATAAAAGGCTTGTGAGGAGAATTTAAGGATATCTACGATTGAAATCCCCCGAGAAAACTCTGGATATGTGGTGACCATGTTCTGCATCTGATCTACTTTTTTGATGGTTGATAAGTTCATGATGCCATTTTTGCGTTTGGTATCAATAGTAACCTCTAGTGGTAATACGCCATCAAAATTTTTATTGAAAAAGGACATGTCTTGATAAACAGAATCCTTTTTAGGCAGATCGTCTACAACATAACCATTCACCTGAATGTAGGTAATTCCTAGTACAGCAATGATAATTAGGCCTAGAGTGATGAGGTAAATCCACTGACGTTTTGTTTGAACAAGCCAGTTTATTCGGTCTAAGAAGGCATTCATTGGTTTACTTTCTAAGTGTTTGATATGGTGTGCTTCGGGATTGGGGAGATAGCTGAAAATAATAGGGATCATGCAAAGGCAGATAATCCAAGTACCCATAATGTTGAGTGAAGCGACAATCCCAAATTGCATTAATAGTTCACTTTTGGTAAAATAAAGTACACCAAAACCAGTGGCTGTCGTTAGATTGGCAATCAAGGTGGTGAAGGCAGTGCGTTCCATGGAGGTTTGCATGGCTTTAAGCTTGTTACCTTCTTTTCGAAACTCGTGATGGTATTTGTTAATCAGTAAAATGCTATTGGGTATCCCAATAATGACAATCAGTGGGGGAATCAAACCAGTAAGCATTGTAATATCGTATCCTAAAATGCCCAGGGTTCCTAAGCTCCAAATCAAACCTGCAATCACCAGGATTATTGGAAAGAATACAGCCTGGAAAGACCGGAAAAAAGCAAATAGAATGAGGGCCGCCACAGTAATAGATAAGATGGAAAACAGAGTGAACTCGTCGTATATCTTCTTACTAATCACTGTTCTGATATAAGGCAGACCTGAATAGTGTAGTTTGATATTATTTTTTTTGCTAAAAGCCTTGCTTTTTTCGAGAATGGTATTGATGATGGGGACTCGTTTAGGGGAGTTTAAGATTTGGTTGTCAAAAGTGATGGCGAGTAGTGAAGTATGATTTTTATCATTGAAAATTAGACCATTATAAAAGGGTATATTATGCATTTGTTGTCGCAAATGATTCATTTCTATATCATTTTGGACTGGGGCAGGACTTAGAGGAGTAAATATAAATCTATGATTGGCGGTATCTTTGCGAAGATCCAGCAGTTTTCCTATTGACAGGACTTGTTTTATTCCTTTGATATGCCCAATGTCGCTGCTGAGTGTTTGCCAATCGTTGAATATTTGATGCTTAAAAAATATGTCTGGTGGTGCCCCAAGAACCATGATATTGCCATCTTCTCCAAATTTATCTTTAAAATCATTGTATTTGGTATAAGCTGAATCTGTCTTAGGTAAGACTTTAACAGCATTAAAGGCCAGTTTTACATGTTTAGCTTGCCAGGCCATCCATGTGGTCAACAAGAAGAATAAAGCCAGAACAAGTAGACGGTTGGTTAATACTAACTTTGAGAATTTCTCCCACATGTGATTGCAATTTTTTAGATAGGAATCAAAGGTACAAAACTCGTGTTGGGATTTGTTAGGATTAGTGCGTATGCAGTAGGTGGTTCGTTAACCTAACTTTTGGTATTTAATTACGAGATACATCACAATTTATTGCAAAATAACGGCATTTTTACGAACTCTTTCGTCCGAAAAACTTGGGCATCAGGTAGACGGGCCCTATGTTAGCAAATAATAATATGTTACATAAAACACGAGGGATTGCATTAAAAACAACAGATTATTCAGAAACAAGTGTCATTGCTCAGGTATTTACAGAAAAATTTGGATTGCAATCATATTTAATTCAAGGGGCAAAAAAGCCAAAAGCGAGGATCAAATTGAATTTGTTGCAGCCTTTACATTTATTGGATATGGTGGTTTATCATAAGCCGGGAAGCATCATGCAGCGGGTGTCAGAATTACGTCATCAGCCTATCTTTCAAAGTATTCCTTATGATATTGCCAAGAGTTCGATAGCCATATTCCTGAATGAGATGCTTTATAAATCTATTCGTCAGTCTGGGGCTGACGAGGCTTTATTTGACTTCTTATTTTATGCCATTGAGGTGTTGGATCAGCAGGAAGGTGGGATGGCTAATTTTCATTTGTGTTTTTTATTGCGATTGACCCGTTTTTTAGGTTTTTATCCAGACACAACAAGGGCTCAATCAGCTGATTATTTTGATCTTAAAAATGGATGTTATACACTTGATTTACCGCCACATACATGGGTTTTGCAGCAGCCATATACTTCCTTCTGGATTAGTTTATTGGAATGTCATTTCAATGATTTAGAGAAGATAGTTATTCCTGTAGTGGATCGAAGTGTTTTGTTAGATAAGTTAATAGCCTATTATCAGCTGCACTTAGAAGGATTTGGTCAGATTAAATCTTATGCTGTTCTAAAAGAATTGTTTAGATAAAAACTGAAAAAAATATTTTGCAGTATTGAATACTGAGGCTATATTTGCACTCCCAAACGGCGGGAATGGAGGCTTAGCTCAGCTGGTTCAGAGCATCTGCCTTACAAGCAGAGGGTCACTGGTTCGAATCCAGTAGCCTCCACTAATTAATCCCATTTGAGTATTGCTCTCGTGGGATTTTTATTTTCCATTTGTCTCGATGCGCTATTTTGTGGGCGCATTTGAAGAAGTTTATGGAGGCTTAGCTCAGCTGGTTCAGAGCATCTGCCTTACAAGCAGAGGGTCACTGGTTCGAATCCAGTAGCCTCCACCAAATACAATAAAGAACTAAAGGAAACGGCTGAAAATTGATTCCTTTAGTTTTTTGTAGATTTTCTGCTTTATTTAATTTTCTTCTCTATAATATTGATTTTAAGCAATTATGAAATAGAATTCCTACTGAATAGAAAAACATAAACAATAATCGTGTACTAGACCCCGAATAAGAATTCTGCTTGCAAAGGCTTTATATCAGAATTTGAACGCTGGTGGAAACTACCCACTTTGATACAATTTTTGCACTTTTTACATCGAACTTCTTTAAACTTCTTTTTAAGTAAAAAGAAAATATTTCTAAAGGAGATACAGTTTTGTAGCGCAAATAAGCAAATTGTTTACACAAAAACAGCATGGAACATCGATTATTGTCACTTTTAAGGTCAGGTAAGAGGTGAGTTAAAGCCAAAATTCCTTTATTATAAATTACTAAGCTGAACTTTTATCTAGTAAAAAGCGGAACATACCTCTAAACTTCACAAGCACCTTTTGACGACGGACTATATATCTCCAGAGTCTAAAAAAGTTAAAATTGACTTATGGTATGAAACATTTTCTAGTTTTATGTTGTTTTATGTCTTATAATCTCTCTTCGACTATTGCTCAGGAAAACTTGCAAACGGATTCTAATAAGGTAAATGTTGTTATAAAGGGTTTACTTCAAACTAGGTTCATTATGAGTGTTAGTAATGGGGTAGATGTTAGTGGTCTGCATCATATTAATGAAGAATCGGTTAATAATACTTTTGATATTAAAAGAGCTAGAATTCAGGTAACCTCTAAAATTTCTGAACATGTGGACGTGAACTTATTGCTCAATATGTCAGATTTTAAATTAGATCCCAAAAATAAGGTCTTAGAAAATGCTTCTTTTACCTATCAAATAAACCCTTATGTCAATTTTAGGATGGGTCAATTTAGACCCGCGTTTGGCCTTGAGGATATGTATCCTGTTGATATGATAAAATCTATGGACTATTCTAATCAGTATACTGCTTTCGGTAATAATGGTTGGCAAAGCTTTCAAATTGGTGCAAGTATTTATGGCGGAATAAAAGGAAGGTATCCTTTAAAGTATGAAGTCACTGTAGTAAATGGGAATAACCGCAATCAAGTGATGGATAATGATAATGGAAAATATTTCTCTTCCAGGCTGGAAGTGAGTAACCCAACTAAGTTACCTATTAAAGTGGCTTTAAACGGGGGCGTAGGACAAGCTTTTAGAAATAAGGTGTACGCAGTCGGTATTGATTTAAGTGGAATAATTTTATTGAATAAAGGGTGGTTTTTGGAAATTGAAGCCGAGGCTAAACAAGGCAATAATCATACTTTATTTTATAGTCTTGATACCAATAAACGTGATGGAAATTTGATGAGTTATCAGATGCGGGGGTTCTATATCCTTCCTAATTTGCGATATGTAATTAATTCTCACTATTTGAAGTCCTTAGAATTTTCATGTAGATACGAATACTTTGATCCTGATTTTAAACATGCAGGTAATTTCAAGCAAGTTTATACTCCTATGGTCAGCGCCGAATTTATAAAAACCTATAATTTTCGTATTCAGGTTGGAGCAAATATTAACGTGTACGACAAAGATATTCCAGCAAGTACCCAATATAATAGCCAGCTTTTTATACTACAGATTCAATCCAGATTTTAGTTCGGTAGTGTGTTTAAATAGTGGATAGTTTTAAGTTCTTATTATGTTTGAAACATAGCTCTTAAAATGTACGCACTTTTACAAATTTCCATCAATCCTTGTGACACACTACCAAATATGGATAAGATACTATATAATTGTTTTGATACAAGAGAAGAAAGAAGAATAGCTGTAGCATTCTTGAATTTTTAGAACAAAAAAGGATTCTTGACATGAGATCTGTAAGGTTTTTTTAATAAAAATAAGCATGAGCATAGAGAGAAGTACATCGATTACACATAGAATACCTACAAAAGAAATTCAAGTGGTTCCTTTGCTCGCTACTGTACTAAGTGGATTAGTTATTTGGTTTATTCCACCTCCCGAAGGAGTGAAACAAGAAGCTTGGCATTTATTAGCTATTTTTTTAGCGACAATTCTGGGTATTATTTTAAAGGCAGCTAGCATGGGCACCCTCTGCATCCTAGCTATTGCTTTGGTAGCATTAAGTGGGGTGTTGGCGCCGCCAGGCGATCCCAGTAAATCTATCATGCTTGCTTTAAGGGGCTTTGGTGATAAAGTAATTTGGTTGATTGGGATCAGCTTTTTTATTGCACGGGGGTTTATAAAAACAGGATTAGGTAGTAGAGTGGCTTATCTATTTATTAGATTGTTTGGGAAAAATTCTTTAGGATTAGCCTATAGTCTGGGCGTTGCCGATTTACTATTAGCACCTGCTATTCCTTCTAATACAGCAAGAGGAGGGGGTATTATTTATCCAATAATGAAGGCTATGTCTTTGAGCCTGGGCTCTGCGGCAGATCAGCCTAAGACACATCGTAAAGTTGGAGCCTTTCTAACATTAAATAGTTATTATATGAATTTGATTACTTCGGCTATGTTTTTAACCGCCACTGCCAGTAATCCCATGTGTCAAAAATTTGCCGCAGACATGGGTATAAATATAAGTTGGGTATCTTGGTTCTGGGCCGCTATTGTACCGGGCTTTGCATCTTTAATTTTAATTCCCTTAGTACTTTATAAAATCTTTCCTCCTGAACTGAAAAAAACTCCTGAAGCTCCAAGAATGGCCTCTTCAAAATTAAAGGAAATGGGGTCAATAAGTCGTGATGAGTGGTTCATGATTCTAGCTTTCGTTATTTTACTGATACTTTGGATTACCGGGGATTTTTTAAAAATTGATGCAACTACTGCTGCCTTTGTTGGGTTAGCGATTTTACTACTAACCCAGGTGCTGAGTTGGGAAGATGTAAAGGCAGAAAAAGGTGCCTGGGATACTATTGTCTGGTTTGCTGCTTTAGTGATGATGGCTGGTTCCTTAAACGAATTAGGATTTATTTCTTGGTTTAGTCATTTAATTCAGGAAAAACTTTTAGGAATATCGTGGACTCTAGCTTTTCCAATTATTGTCTTAACTTATTTTTTGAGCCATTATCTATTTGCTAGTGCAACTGCTCATGTTGCGGCCATGTATGGGGCCTTATTAGGGATAGGAATTACTATGCAGGTTCCTTCTATGCTATTAGCTTTAATGTTAGCTTTCACTGGTTCTTTATATGGGACTATTACTCATTATGCCCACGGTACGGCACCTGTCTTTTTTGGAAGCGGGTATGTCGATATAAAACATTGGTGGGTAATAGGTTTAATTGTTGGTGGGGCTTTAATGATTATTTGGATGGGATTAGGTGGATTGTGGTGGAAGGTTATTGGTATATATTAATATTTTTGTACTTATGCCCGCTAAATTAGCTTTTCTACAAAGCACCTTAGGTAGAAAAAATCTAATGGCTTTGACAGGATTATTCCTTTGTTTATTTCTGGTGATTCATTTATTAGGAAACCTCCAACTGTTAATGCCTAAAGAAGAGGCCATGATTAACTATAACAGCTATTCAGCGCTACTTGCTGGAAATACCTTTATTAAAATTATTTCTTATGTACTTTATTTTGTCCTTCTTTCTCATGCTTTAGATGCGTTTTGGATTATTATAAAAAACAGAAAATCAACGATTAAGTATGCATATGATGATCGTAAAAGAGCTAGCAAATGGTATTCAAGAAATATGTGGTTTCTTGGAACAGTTTTGCTTTTATTTTTAGTGATTCATTTTAAAGATTTTTGGTATATATATAAATTCGGATCACTTCCCTATGACCAAAATGGGCACAAAGATTTATATACTATTGTAGTAAATGCTTTTGAGTCCGGGTGGTATGTCTGTATATATGTAGTATCTATGTTAGCTTTAGGTTATCATTTATTGCATGGTTTTAAAAGCGCAGTGAGAACTTTAGGCTTGTATCATCCTCGCTATGCCAAATATGTCAATACTTTTGGAGTGATTTATAGTTATACAATTACCATAGGATTTTCTATGATTCCTCTTTATGTGTACTTTAAACAATTTATCCCATGATGGTAGATGCAAAAATACCTGAAGGGCCTTTGGAAAAAAAGTGGAGTAAATATAAAGCTGCAGCTAAACTGATTAATCCTGCAAATCGCAAAAAGCTGAAAGTAATTGTTGTAGGTACTGGTTTGGCGGGGTCTTCGGCAGCAGCTTCATTAGCTGAATTGGGTTATCATGTATCCTCTTTTTGTTTTCAGGATTCTGCCCGGCGAGCTCACTCTGTAGCAGCTCAAGGTGGTGTGAATGCGGCAAAAAATTATCAGAATGATGGGGATTCAGTGTATCGTATGTTTTATGATACCATAAAAGGCGGTGATTTTAGGTCAAGAGAGGCAAATGTTTATCGGTTAGCAGAATGTTCTCTAAATCTTATTGATCAAGCAGTTGCACAAGGTGTTCCATTTGCCAGAGAATATGGAGGATACCTGAGCAATCGTTCTTTCGGTGGGGTACAAGTCAGTCGCACTTTTTACGCTAGGGGACAATCCGGTCAGCAACTTCTTCTAGGAGCTTATCAAGCGCTGATGAGGCAAGTCAGTCTGGGAAAAGTGAATTTATATGCCCGACATGAAATGCTGGATTTGGTGTTGATTGATGGAAAAGCGAAAGGCATCATAGTACGTAATCTCGATGATGGGAAAATCGAACGCTTTGCAGCCGATGCAGTAGTAATGGCTACAGGAGGGTTCGGTAAAATTTATTATTTATCCACCCTAGCAATGGGTTGTAATGCTTCAGCTATATGGCGAGCTCATAAACGAGGTGCATTTATGGCCTGTCCCAGTTGGATACAATTTCACCCTACTTGTTTATCTCAAGCAGGTGATTATCAGTCTAAATTAACTCTTATGTCCGAATCTCTTCGTAATGATGGTAGAATTTGGGTACCTAAGCTTAATAATGAGAGTAGGGCTGCTAATGATATTCCAGAAAGTGAAAGAGATTATTATCTGGAAAGAAAATACCCTTCTTTCGGAAATCTTGCTCCACGAGATATTTCTTCAAGAGCAGCTAAAGAAAGAATTGATGCTGGATTAGGAGTGGGGGTATTGAAAAATGCTGTTTATTTAGACTTTTCTAAAGCAATTAAAGAACAGGGTAAACATAAGATCGAAGAGAAATATGGAAATTTATTCTCCATGTATAAAAAGATAACAGATGATGATGCTTACCAAGAACCGATGAGAATTTCTCCGGCCGCTCATTTTTCTATGGGAGGATTATGGGTAGATTATGAACTCATGACTACCATACCAGGTTTATTTGCTATTGGAGAAGCCAATTTTGCAGATCATGGGGCTAATCGTTTAGGAGCTAACTCGTTATTACAGGCTTCAGTAGATGGATATTTTATTATTCCCTACACAATCGCAAATTATCTTTCAGGAGAATTAAAAAACAAAAAAGCAGACATTTCTAATTCAGAATTTGCTTTGATAGAAACGGAAGTCTCCGATAGATTAAAAACACTCATCAATATTAGGGGTAATAAAAGCAGTGATTATTTTCATAAAAAATTGGGAAAATTGCTCTACCATCAGTGCGGTTTATCTCGTTCTGCCAAGGGATTAATGGAAGCTATCGAAGAGATAAAACAATACACTGAGGAATTCTATCAAGATTTAAGGGTCTCGGGTTCTGTAAATGAAATAAACGCGGAACTAGAGAAAGCCGCTAGGGTTGCAGACTATCTAGAGATGGCTAATTTAATGTGCTACGATGCTTTAAGTCGAGAAGAGTCGTGCGGTGCACATTTTCGAGAAGAATATCAAACTTCCGAAGGTGAAGCTTTAAGAAATGATGAAAAATTCTGTTATGTGTCGGCTTGGGAGTGGTCTAAAGTTAATGCCAAACCCATTCTTCATAAAGAACCACTTGTATTTGAGTTCATGAAACCTTCGGTAAGATCATATAGGTAACGAATATAGTTGATGATGAAAATAAATCTTAAGGTATGGCGTCAGAAAAATGCCATGAGCAAGGGAAAGTTAGTGGATTATGAACTAAAAAATATCGATCCTCATATGTCGTTTTTGGAGATGATGGATACACTTAATGAAAGTTTAATCTTAAGGGGAGAAACGCCAATTGAATTTGATCATGACTGCCGTGAAGGAATTTGTGGTTCCTGTGGCATGATGATTAATGGACAGGCCCATGGCCCGGTAGCCGGCTTAACGGTTTGTCAACTGCATATGCGAGAATTTAAAGATGAAGCCACTATCTATATTGAACCTTTTCGGGCTAAAGCTTTTCCTATAAAACGAGATTTGAGAATAGATCGGTCAGCATTTGATCGTATTGTACAATCAGGGGGATTTATTTCTGTCAGCACTGGTCAAGCAGTCGAAGCGAATACGCTACTCATCACCCATGAGACAGCAGAATCAGCTTTTGATTCGGCAGCTTGTATAGGTTGCGGAGCTTGTGTGGCTACCTGCAAAAATTCAAGTGCTGCTTTATTCACATCTGCCAAAATTGCTCATTTGGTAAAACTTCCACAGGGAAAAAAGGAAGCTACAAAAAGAGTTTTAAATATGGTAAGACAAATGGATATAGAGGGGTTTGGTCATTGCAGTAATACGGAAGCATGTGAAGTCAAGTGTCCACAGAATATCTCCATATTAAATATTGCTCGCATGAATTGGGAGTTTAATAAAACAGGTGGTGTGCTCAGATGAGTTATTGAATTGAGCTTGTCTAAAGTTTATTTTATCTTGCTCTTTTGGTTCTTTTTGGCTGCAATTTCGTTGAATTTTTTCACCATAGTGCCCTGCTATGGCTCCAAAATCCGTCTTATTTCGCTCAAAAATAACCGGCAATAGCTTCATAA
>JACCDN010332471.1_pt1 | contig 36229 bp, 31 predicted proteins | sample 7441691 | NCBI WGS metagenome assembly JACCDN01 (sample SAMN15323439, study PRJNA562643) | freshwater metagenome | isolation source: river surface water | place: USA:Blue River Watershed | collected 2017-08-16
ACCTAAGGACCTCAACATGATGGGCGTCAAAATCTTCAACAACATTGAAGAAGGTTTAAAAGATGTGGATGTGGTGATGACCCTCAGAATCCAAAAAGAACGCATGGAAGCTGGTCAAGTGCCTGAAGGGGATGCTTTCTTCAAACAATGGGGTTTGTCACCTGAGCGTCTCAAGCTGGCTAAACCAGATGCCATTGTGATGCACCCAGGCCCGATGAATCGCGGCGTTGAAATTGACTCCGCAGTCGCAGATGGTCCGCAAGCGGTAATTCTAAAACAGGTAACATTTGGTATTGCTGTGAGAATGGCTGTGATGGCGATTGTTGCAAAAAATTCATCAGGTAAGTCATATTAATTTTTTGCAAAAAGGCTCAAAATATGATTTTTAATGGCTATTCAAAGTTTTTTAAATTTTATATTTTAATCCCAGCCATTTTATTAGTAGCATTTTTATCATTTAATAAAAGTTATCAGCATGCTTTACCGTATTATATATCTGCTTCGTTGGATTATAGTTATGGAGATTTACCAAAGTATAATCAAAATGAAGTAGATAAATTTAATCAGCATGATTCTGGTATATATAGCCTAGAAAAGGGATTTTATTCATTTAAAGATGCCCCTCAAAGCCATACAAATAAAGAGGTGGTTGATCGTTTTGGCTATGCATTTAGCCATGGATTCATTATATATATAAAATTATGTAGGTTTATTTTTGGTAATTTATTCGGCGACCTTAATTCTATTATATTAATGAATTTATTAATACATATAATTAGTTTTTATTTGGTTTTGAGTAAGTTTGCAGATAAATATAGTAAATTTTTATTTTATTTATTGTTTGCAATTAATCCGTTTATATTGCATTTGGCAACATTTCCTTATCATTATTACCCAATAACTCTTATATCTGCTATATTGATTTTTATAGGGAGTCTTAATCACAATCAAAGATTCTGTGGAATAATAATTTCAGGGATATTGTCTAATTTAAGAATAACAATAATTCCAGCAATAATTTACTCGTCACTAAAGCTATTTAAAGATAGTAAAATTTTATTTTTTTTAGCATTTTCATTTTTGCTGTTTTTATATTTTTATATTAAGAATTTTACTTATGGCTACCATGAGCCATATTATACAGCAATTATAGGTCTTGGAGCTTATGAAAATATAAATAAAATAGAAATGAATGATGCTTTTATATTAAATTTAATTGAAAAATATAGGTATGAATATGGTTATTTTTTTATGAATATTTGGTACGCTGACGAAATGACTCTCATGAAGGATATTTTTATTTATTATATTAAAAGCGATATTTTTGGTTGGTTTTCAACAATAGTAAAAAATATATTTATACTTTTTGGCGGGGGATATTTAATCGGGCAGACAACATACAATACTTTAGCCGCTTCTTTGGGCTTTTTGCATATTATCATTTTAGTTTACATGAAAAATTATGATTTGATGTTTATGATTTTTTTGTCTGCTATTGGTGTGGTGCTTTTTTTTCCACCGATACCTGCTTATGTTGCCTCATCATATATTTTCTTGGCATATTCTGGGACATGTATTATTGATATGTTTATTAATAAATTTAAAAAATAAAAGATTTTATTGATTGCTAATTAAAGATTAATTTATGAATGTATTATTTATTGGGCAGGGTCGAATTGGTTTGCCACAAGCTTTAAGCTTAGCTAAGGCTGGACATCGGGTTTACGGATACGATAAAAATTCTCAAATTATTGATTTATTATCGCGAGGAGAGATTTGTTTTTTTGAGCCAGATATGTTGGACTCATTACGTGAAACTCTGGATAGTTCATATTTCCCTATTTTATCTATTGGTGATGCGCCTAAGAATATAGATGCAATAATTTTTGCGATTGGTACTTCTGCACCAGATAGTTTTACATGTTTAGGTAAAAAAACTCCTGAAGTTGGGCCAATTAAGGATGTTATAGATGATCTTTACAGTAGAGGTTTTTTTGATGCTAAACCAACATTAATTTTGAGAACAACCCTTTATCTTGGTAGCACTGATTTGATTAAGAGCTATATTGAAAAAACATACACATTAAAAGAGGGTTGTGACTTTAATCTTTGTTTTTCTCCAGAGCGACTTATGGAGGGGAGGGCGATGCAGGATGAGTTCACATTACCTAAAATCGTAGGCGCTTATACTAGTAATGCTATTGAATGTATTAGTAAATTGTTTGAAAAATTTGATTGTGAGATTTTAACGGTAAAAAATCCGGTTACGGCTGAATTTTGTAAGTTAGCAGATAATGCATATAGGAGCACTATTTTCGCATTTTCGAATGATATGGCTGTTCATGCAGATGGTTATGATGTGGACATAATAGAGGTGATTGGTGCTTCTAATAAAAACTACACAAGAAATGCCATACCTCTACCAGGTTTTGTTTCTGGATATTGCCTTGGGAAAGATCCCTATATATTTGAGTATAATTTTCAAAGCAGTGCAAATGATAGAGGGTTCAACTCGGTATGGTACAACGCTAGACTTTCCAACGATTGGTTGGTCGATTATGTATTCAAGAAAGTATCTGATCAATTGAGTCTCAAGGGAATCCCCTTAAAACAAGCTAAGATATTAATTTTAGGTATATCTTTCAAGGAAGATGTTGACGATTTCAGAATGTCCCATTCACTCAAATTAATTGAATTATTCGAAAATTCTAATGTTTTGGATATTAGGTGTTATGACCCCAGTTATGGAAAGTCCTATTATTCCAGCGCAAGCCAAAAATCTTCGTTAAATTTTTCAGATACAATAAATGAGGAAATCTTTAGGGATATTGATGCGATTATAGTGGCGCACCGACATAAGGAGTTAATTGAAATGGATTCAAAAATCTTAAATTCATTTTTAAAATTGACATCTCAAGCATTCATTTATGATGCATGGAACATATGGCGGAATAAAGTTTCATTAACTGAGTGTAGATATATGGGGTTAGGATTTAATTTTGTCGAATAAAAAATCGGTATTAGTAACAGGAGCAGCGGGTTTCATAGGGTCCCACTTGGTTGATTCATTGCTTAAATTTGGCTACTTTGTTATTGGTGTTGATAACTTTTTTAGAGGGAGTATAAATAATCTAAATTCTGCACTTAAAAATAAAAATTTTAAGTTACTTGAATTGGATTTAACTAAGTACGATGCAACACATATACTTAAGAATTTATACATAGAAAACAATATAAGTACAATTTTTCATTTGGCTGCAATAAACGGAACGGAGTATTTTTATGATGCATCTTTGACTGTGCTAGACGCCAATAATGAAATTAATAAAAATGTCGCTTTCTCTATCAATGATACTGGTGTTGATTATATTGTTTATTCATCAACTTCTGAGGTTTATGGTGAGCCATATATGGTTCCTACTTCAGAGACGCATCCAATTCTATTAAATTCTGAATCAGATAGAGATTCTTATGCTTCAAGTAAGGCATTGGGAGAGTTTTATGTTCGCTTCAATGCTAGAAAAAAAAATATAAAATATCTTAACCTGAGGATATTTAACCAGTATGGACCGCGAATGGTTAGCACTAAATACGGACAGGTGGTTGCAGAATTTATTTCCAGAGCGCTTCAAAAGAAAGAATTTACAATCATAGGTGATGGTTCAAATACTAGGTCATTTTGTTATGTCGAGGACTGTGCACACTTGATATTAATTTTATTCCAGTTAGAAGTTTCTGGGGTATTAAATATAGGTGGTGGTGAAGAAATTACCATTAATGATTTGGCAAAATTAATACACAAAAAAATAGGCAAAGAATTTAATCCTATTTATTTACCAGAACGGATTGGTGATCACAAGCGTAGAGCGCCAAATATAAATAAGTTGCGGAGTATAATTGGAAATGATTTTGAATTTGTTTCGCTCGACAATGGTCTAGATAAGACTATCAGCTACTATAAAAATTTAAAAGAATGAAAATTGTATTTTTTTCAAATCTTGCTAAGCACAATAATTGGCAAGAAATGTTTGAAAAAGTCGGATTCTATAGAGATGACATCCAAATTCTCAAAGATCTTGGGCATGAGGTTAATCTTGTATCTGACTTTAAGAAAATTAGATTGGATGCTGACCTGTATTTTTGTTGGTGGTGGGGTTATTCATTTTTCCCTCTTCTAATTGGTCTCTTGAGAGGGGTTCCTACGATTGTAACTGGGGCCTTCGATTACTCATCTGGATATAAAAAAATTAAAGGTTTGAATTTTTTGGAGAGGCCGGCTTATCAAAAATTCATGATGAAATTTGTCTTGAGGTTCTCATCAGCGAATATCTTTATTTCCAAGTGTGAGTATAAAGAAGTAACAAACAACTTATTAGTTAATAAACCCAGTGTTGCTTATTTATCCGTGGATTCATCAAAGTATTTTCCACAACAATTTGCTGGTCCAAGAAATACTTTTTTTACAGTTTGTTGGAGTGATACCACTAATGCCCAACGCAAAGGTCTTTACGCCTCTTACGAAGCCTTCAAGGTTGTGTTAAAGATATTTCCGCATGTGCAGTTCATAATTGCTGGAAAAGTTGGAGATGCTGCATATGAGATTATGAAAAATGCGCAAAAAGATGGAGTGAATAGTAATGTTAATTTTGTTGGTTTAATTTCTGACGAACAAAAAATAGAGTATATGCGTACATGTATAGCTTATATGCAACCAAGTATTTATGAGGGTTTTGGGCTCGCATTGGCTGAAGCAATTGCTACCGGCGCAAAAGTAATTGTTACCAATTCGGGCGCTATTCCGGAGGTTGCTGGGCAATTTGGCATGTACGTTGATTTAGATAGATCTCAAACAATCATCGAAGCTATGCTTTCTTGCATCAAGCATCCAATTACATATGATGAGGCTGTTATACAAAATCAATGGATAGCAAAGAAATTTTCATACGATAATCGGCGAATGTTAATCTCCAATGTAATAAAGGAAGTGTGTGATGCGTAAATATATCGACAATGAAGTGCAGGGGCATTTAGATATTGTTTTGAGTATGAGAGATAAAATCCATCAATTTTTCGAAACTGTTCACCCAATTTTGATGAATGCAGTTAAATCGCGTCAAACCATTTTTTTTTGTGGGAACGGTGGTAGCGCTGCTGACTCCCAGCATTTGGCTGCCGAGCTTGTTGGAAGATTTAAATTTGAGCGTGGCGCTTTATCTGCATTAGCCCTCTCTACGGATACCTCTGTACTAACTTGCGTTGCTAATGATTATTCTTACGAAGATATTTTTTCTAGGCAAATTCAAGCTCATGGTAATAAAGGTGACATTTTGGTGGCGCTGTCAACTAGTGGGGATAGTGAAAATGTTATAAATGCAATTAAATTGGCCAACCAGCTTGATATGACAACAATAAGCTTTTTGGGAAAGCAAGGTGGGCAAGCATCATTATTCTCTAAATATTCTATTGTTGTTAATTCTAATGAAACGGCTAGAATTCAAGAGGTGCACATAATGCTTGGGCACATAATGTGTGGACTAATTGATGAAGAGTTTCAAAAAAATGAACATTAATCTATTTAATTTTCATACAATATTCTTTGATTTTGATGGCGTATTTACAGACAATAAGCTTTATCTCTCAGAAGCTGGCGTTGAATCTGTTGTTTGTAATAGAGGTGATGGCTTGGGGTTAGCCATGTTAAAGCAGTATATCAAAAACAAAAAAATTGATATTGAGCTTTATGTTCTTTCTAAAGAAAAAATAAGGTTGGCAGAGATTCGAATGAATAAGTTAAGGATTAACTGCATACTTTCTCAAGATAATAAATTAGAATATATTAAAAGCTATTTGCAGAAAAGATTTAATGTTAATCCAGAGAAGAAATTGTCAGGAGTAATATATTTTGGCAATGATTTGAATGACCTAGCGGTTATGGAATGCGTTGGTTTGAGTTTCGCACCAGATGATGCTCATGAATTAATTAAATCAGTTGCGACGTATGTAAGCCATAAAAAAGGTGGGGATGGATTCGTGCGTGAGGCAATAGAGCTTTTAATAAATTTAAATAGTTTTTCTAAGGAGTCTTTGAATGAGTTTATTTCTAATTGCTGAGGTTGGCATCAATCATAATGGGTCAATTGATATCGCAAAACAATTAATCGACGCTGCAGCTAATGCTGGATTTGATGCGGTTAAGTTTCAAAAACGAACCATTGATATGGTCTATACAAAAGATTTTCTTGATGGATTTAGAGAAAGTCCATGGGGTACAACCCAAAGAGATCAAAAAATGGGTTTAGAGTTTACGGAAGCTGAGTATGATGAAATTGATAGGTATTGTAGAAATAGAGAAATTTCTTGGTCAGCTTCCGCATGGGATGTAAATTCTCAAATTTTTTTACGTAAATATGATCTTAACTTTAATAAGCTGGCTTCCCCCATGCTTGGTAATATTCCATTAGTTAAATTAATTGCTGAAGAAAATAGAAAGGCATATGTTTCAACAGGTATGGCCACTCTTGAGGAGATTGATAAAGTTGTAGATATTTTTGTCTCAAAAAAATGTGAATTTGAATTAATGCATTGTAATAGCACATACCCAATGAAGGATGTTGATGCTAACTTAAATGTTATTGCAACACTAAAAAACAGATACGGTTGTAACGTTGGTTATTCTGGGCATGAAAGTTCTTTGTTAAAAGTTTGCGTAGCAGCTGTAGCAATTGGAGCGACATCAATAGAGCGACACATTACGCTTGATAGAACCATGTATGGGTCAGATCAGGCCGCGTCAATTGAAGTAAGGTCTCTCCCCAATTTTGTTGAAACAGTAAGAAAAGTACCACTAATAATGGGAGATGGTTGTAAAATTTTAACTAAGCCAGAAATGGATGCTAGAGCTAAGCTAAGAGTTGAGATTCCTGAGTGAAAATAGTTGCTATCATTCCTGCGAGGGGGGGATCTGAACGCATACCAAATAAAAATTTAATTTCATTCAATGGTAAGCCTCTCATCTCTCATAGCATAAGAGATGCATTGGCATCCTCTAAGATTGATAGAGTTATCGTCTCATCAGATAGTGATTCTATTGGTGCTGTTGCTGTGGAGTATGGCGCTGAGTTCTTCAAAAGACCTTATGCTATTTCACAGCGAAACTCTTCATCTGAAGATGCTTTAATGCATGTTATCAAAATGTTAGATCTAGAATTATATGATGCAGATATTGTGGTTTTTCTTCAGTGTACCTCGCCTAATCGCAAAGTGGATGATATTGACAATGCAATAACAACATTCCTTGCGGGTGATTATGATTCTCTTATCAGCGTACAAGAAACATATGCACTATTTTGGAGAAAGAGAAATAATAAGTACGCGCCGCTTAATTATGACCCCAACAATCGTTTGCCGGAACAAAAAAGAGCCCCTGATTATATAGAAAATGGATCAATTTTTATATTTAAAGTTAATGGATTTAGAGAAAATAAAAATAGGATATTCGGAAAAGTTGGCACATATACGATGAGCGAATTTTGTTCATGGCAAATTGACCGCGAAGAGGATATTATGATTTGCCATGAGTTTTCGAAATATTTAACAAAATAATGATGGAATTATAAATTAATATAGTTAAAAAAAATTTATATCACTACGTATCATCTGGAGTGAGCGTAAGATTTTTTTCATTTTTGATTTATCCGATACTAATTGGATTCTTGGACCCAATTCAATTGGGCTACATAGCGTTAATAGACTTAATAATAAATATATTAACAATTATTATTTGTTTAGGATTTGACAAGGTTATAACTCAATATAGCGAAACCTGGGGAGAGAAATCTGCTTTTAATACAATAAAGTGTATAAAAATAGTCTGCATAGTGGCAAGTATAATTTTATGTATATTTACTATTTTTATTAGTTTCATAGATATTGGTAAATATGAATATTTAATATATTGGGGTTTATTAATCGCATGGCCTAGAGCTATATCATTAATTGGTTTTTCATATTTTAGAATTTCAAATTTTAGCAAAGTAGCAAGCAGTTTATCTTTTAGCCAATCAATTTTATCTACAACCTTAGCACTAATTGCCATTATTTTTTATTCGAGAACATTTTATGGGTTTTATACTGGAATTATAATATCAGAAATAATTATTTCATTTATTTATGTTTATAAAATTTTAAAATCAAATAGATTAAGTTCTGAATATTGTGAGAGGCTAAATGTTATAAATTTACTAAAATTTGGAACTCCATTGACATTTGGTGAAATTTTTTATAACGCTATCTTTAGCCTGGATAGATTATTTATTGAGAGATATTTTGGGCAAGAAATTCTGGGGTATTATTTCTTGGCATTTAAAATATCTAGAATAGTCACTGACATAAATGGATCCATAAAACATGCTTGGATTCCATTAATAATGGGGGCTAAAAATAATATAAAAAACATACAGATAACAATAAAAAATTTTTGGTTTAAAGTGATAGAATTCTATTTTGTATTAGCAATATTAATATTGGTTTTATTAAATTTTTTACTTCATGAATATAAGTCCGGTATTTATATTAAAGTATTAGATTATTTGCCAATTTTTTTATTTACAGCTGTAATTAATGCGGTATATGTTCTATTATTACCATCATATAGTATAAATTTTAAACAATTACGCTTGATGTTGAGAAATTGTATAATTTTTTTATTGATGATAATTGGATTATATATTATACCAAATTTTAGTAATAATATATTAGCTATTCAATTTTTCATTTTTTTTATTAATTTATTAATATTACTTGACTCATTGTTAATTTCTACCAATGTATTTAAATTTAAAAAGATTAACTTTAAAATTATATTAATGGCTTTTTTACTGTTTTTAGCTTCAATAAATATTTTATATGCTGGAAATGTATTGTTAATTAATTTAATAATTTTTACATATGCATTCTATTATTTAATTAATTTATTTTATAAACTTATGCATGCGAAATGAAAAAAATTCTCATCTCACTTCCTTACTCAATGTCTGTTCGGAATTATCTTCGTAATAATTCTTTTAAAAATCACTGTAGTGATCAGGAATTTGTTATCGCTTCACATCTTACAAAGGATGCAGAATTTCTTAAGGAGTTTAATGAAATCTATACGCATATGGGTTATCCAAAGATACCATTATTGATAAAGGTTTTTTTGAGGATTCTTATTAATATTGAATCATCAGTTTGGTTAGATAATGTTTATATTTCTTCTTTTGAAATTATTAGAAAAAGTATAAGGCTTGGGTATGCTGATAAATTATTGATGGTAAATTCAGGTATATTTAGCTTATTTACTCATTTTTTAAAGAGAAATAAAATTATTTCTAATGCTTTAAGAAAAATTATAAAATCTTCAGCAATCAAAATATTTGAAAATTATGATTTGTCTTCTTTTGACAGGGTATTTCTAACGCACCCTTACACATACGAGGAGAGATTATTGTCATTTGCCTTGCCAGAATCAGTGGATGTTATTGCTTCAATTCATAGTTGGGACAATATCACAACAAAGCCTTGTATGCTACAGAAATACAATAAAGTTTTAGTTTGGAATTCAATAATGAAAAATCAAATGATTAAACTTTATAATTATAAATCTAGTGATATTTTTGTAGTTGGTATGCCACAAAGTGATTTCTATTTCAACGCAGATAAATCTGTCCTAAAAAAATTTATTTATTCATATTTAAATATTCATCCAGATAAAAAAATTATCACTTACGCATGCGCATGTCCTGAGTTTGTTCCTTCTCAAGAAGTAATTGTTAATGATGTTATTAATTCCATGTTGAATTTAAATTTATTTAATAAAAATTACGTTCTTGTGATAAGGGAGCACCCAGGTAGAACCTTGCCTGAAATTTTAAAACTTATTGATGGGAAAAATATAATTTTAGATAGACCCAGCATAGCTTTTGATCCAAACATTCATAACGTTGGCTGGGATAGCTCTCAAAGTGATCAATTTGCATTTTATTCTCTATTATTGAATAGTGACATATTAATCAATTGCTTTTCAACAACTACAATTGATGCAGCAATTACAAATACACCAATTATAAATATTGGTTATGATTATACAAAGTATTTAAATTATTATGCTTCTGTAATTAAACACTATGATTGGGAGCATTATACAGATATAGTGAAATCAAAAGGTGTTGATATTGCTAAAAATAGCAGTGAATTAAATTTATATATTCAATCAGCTTTAGAAAATCCTAATTTTAAAATTAATGAACGAAGAAAAATTGTTAATGATCAAATTGAATTTTCAGATGGAAATTCAATGTTTAGAATTATGGAAATATTAAAAGGTTGATTATGAATTTTACACATTTACATAGTTTTGGAAGCAATAATGTTGGAAACTATGCATTAATTTTGGGCGTTCAAAATGCAATTAAGAGAAAATACCCTGAGGTTAATTTTATTGAAGAGCCTTGGGATAATTTCAATTGGTTAAATAAAGATAGTTACCAAAATTTATTTAATAGAGTAAATGAAAAATGTGATGCCCTAATAATTGGCGGGGCCATGATTTTTGATGGTATACCAAGGTATAAACATACTGGATTTAGATTTAATGCTCCCTTAGAACAATGGAAAACGTTAAAAAGACCAATGATTTTCTATAGCGTTGGTTACGGTGGCTATACAAATGCTAAATATTTCAATTTAAATAAATTCCGTGATGCTTTAACTTATATTGATGATAATCCAAATAAGATTTTGATGGGTGTACGTAACGACGGAACAAAGGATTGGATGGAGGCTCTAACGGGGCGGTCATACAGTAATATTCTAATAACACCCGATCCTGCATTTTATGTGCCTTCATCAGCAGATAATTTTCATCCAAGCTTGGCAGTTAATGAATTTAACGTTGTACTTTCATTAAATAGCGAGCAGGAAGTTTATAGATTTGGAGGGCGTTGGCCATCTAAGATATGGAAATACCACCCAGCTTGGAAAATTAAAAAGAAGAATTTTTTGTTGGCTCTTGCTAGAGCCATTATTGATTTTAATAAAAATACAAAAGTAAACTTAGTGCTTGCAGCTCATGAACCAGAAGATTTTAAAATGTTCTCTGAATTTCTTTCGTTTCTTGACTCTAAATTTATTAGTTATTCAACAACAGTAGCTCCACTGGGACGATCAAAAGAATCCGCACAAATGCTTTATGGGATGTATAAAAATTGTAATGCGGCATTATCTATGAGAGTTCATTCGATGGTCTGTGCTGCAGGTCTTGGTATACCAACGCTTGGATTAACATCTGTTCCGAGAATGAATATATATATGAATTCAATAGGATTAGGCAAATATACTGTAAATGTTACTGATAACTTAATCTATGAAAATATACTCAATTTTTTAAATCACGCTAAGAATGATGATATAGCTATTAAATCAAATCTCAGTATCATAAAAGAAAAAATGTTAATAAATACTGATTATTTTAACGATCAAGTATCAAGGCTTATAGAAAATTATGAATCGTAGTCCATTAATTTTATTTTTAGGATTAAGCCTTTGGTCACCATTTTATTTTTTTTTAACTTTTATGGGCGGCTATTCAATAAATTTTATTAACCAAACATCATCTATTCCGATAACTGCTGCGTATATATTCCCAATTTTCATTTTATATTATATTAGAAAAATTAATAGTCAACCTACAAATATATTATATAAATTTTTTTCAATCATATGTATATATATGGCTTTAATAGCAATTTATTGGTTTTTTTCAAAGAGTTCAGTTTCATATATGCTTGCAGCGATGCAAATGTTTACTCTATCAACTGTTTTTTATTTTGGTTATATATTAAATACTAATGAAGAAATAGAAATAACAAGATTTGCAGCTGTAATAAATATATTATTATTATTATTATTTATTGCTTTTGGTGTTCAATCCGTTTCATGTCCTAATCAGGGGTGTGAATATTTTATGTTTGCCAATGGTTACATCTTAGGATATACACTTTATCAATCCCTCGACTATCTGCCAATAACTTTATCAATATTTATTATGTTGGCAAATTTTTATATTAGAAAAGGATACCTATTAGAAATATTTTCTTTATTATGTTTCATTGCAATTATTTTTCTACCATCTAAGACTGCGGTAATTGCATCTATTTCTTTTTATATTTTCAATTTTATCGCGCAATCATATATTACTAGAAAAATAAATTTATGGTACAAACCTTTATTATTCATTTTAATATTTATTTTAGCAGCAATTACAAATATTCAAGGTGCTAAAAGAACATTTGAATTTATTAAAATTGTTCCTGTACTATTTAGTAGCAACGATATAAGTAATGAAAATAATAAACTAACAAGTTCAGAACTTGACAGAATCAGTGGATTCAAAGATAATTTGAACATAAAAAATAGTTTACATAAACTAGAAAGCGGTAAACTTAGAATTTACGATGAAAATAGTAAGTCACCCCATAATCAATTTTTAGATTTTAAGATTCGCGATCCTTTTTATATAATTCTTCCACTATTATTTCTTTCTTATTTATTATATTTAACAATACAGATTGGCAGGTCTGCATTAATTTATAAATCATCCCAAATGGTTACTGGGTTAGTTATTTTGATCTTGATTATTTTTTTATTAATGTTTACTAGTCATGTATTAACTCAACCTTTAACTGCGGGATTATTATATTTATTTATTGGTAATATATCCAAGAAAGTTGATCAGGGTAACTTTAAATGATGCTTAATTATATTGATGGTGCTGTTTGTCCCATTTGTGGGGATGGCAAGGAATTAATTCTGACAAAAAAAACTCGAATCGGTAATGGATGTATGTATTCCACTTGTGTAACTTGTGGGCTAGTTAAGAGAAATCCTAAATTAGAGCTTGAAATTGCAAAGGATATTTATAAAAGCGGCTATTACTATGATATGAATTACCCCAATAAGCAAATAGTACGCGATTACGATAAAAATGCATCTGATCGTTATGGTTCTGACCTAGCTAGGGAAAAGTTTCTTCACAATATAATAGACAGTCGAAAATTATCCATTTTGGAAATTGGTTGTGGAGTGGGCTCATTCGCGGGACTATTGCAATCTCGCGGACATCGGGTATTGGCTATTGAGCCTGATCCTGAAGCAGCGAAATATGCTTCTGAAAAATATAGTATTGAAGTTTTCAATAATGTCTATGAAGAGGTTGCTAATAACCTTACAAGATATGATCTTGTAGTTATGTTGCATGTTTTTGAGCACCTAGTTGACCCAGTCCAGTTTTTAAATGAAATAAAACTTAATTTAGTTAAAGGAGGTCTTCTATTCATAGAAGTACCAAATATTCTAAATTTAAGCACAGAATTCCCTGAATGGTATCAAGGTTATGATGCAACACATGCTTACAACTATAGCGTTAATTCTTTGACTAACATATTAGCTTTGGGAGGATTTAGGGTTGAGTTAAAGCAAGTTGGTAATGTCCTTAGGTTTGTTTGTAGTGAAGGGAATTATAAAAATAATCACATTGAAATTGATCATAAAATTTATGTTTTTTTTAGGAGCCAATTATTTATATGTAAACATTATATTTACTACTATATTAAAAATATTGTACGTTGTATATTAATTTTTTTACCTGTATCAATTTCTTCGTATCTATTAAAAAAATATAGACGGCGTAAATTTTATTAAAAAATGTTTTATTTTTAATAATTTTTATTGTTTAGTATGTAATTTACTTGTTAAGGTTGCAGCCTAGTTATGTGTGGTATCGCTGGTTTTAATGGTCATTTTTCCAAAGCTGCCCTTGAACGTATGGGCGAAAAGCTATCTCATCGAGGTCCCGACAATTGTGGCTTTTTTTTAAATGAAAATTCTCATATTGGTTTTGCTCATACTCGATTATCAATCATAGATTTATCATCTGCTGGTTCTCAGCCAATGCATGATGAATCAGGGCGAGTAACAATTATATTCAATGGTGAAATATATAACTTCCAAGAGTTGAGGGTGAATCTTGAGAAGATTGGTTGTTCTTTTAGGGGAAATTCCGACACTGAAGTTTTGCTACATTTATATATAAACCATGGTGAGCAAATGTTGCAAATGTTGAATGGTGTTTTTGCATTTGCAATTTGGGATAGCAGTAAAAATAGTCTGTTTATTGCTAGAGATCCCTTGGGTGTAAAGCCTCTTTATTATACTGAAAACTCTAAAGGCGTAATTTTTGCTAGTGAATTAAAAGCATTATTAGTAAATTCTGAGGTAGATAGAGCAATTAATGCCTATGCTGTGATGATGCATTTGACCTACTTATGGTGCCCAGCCCCGCATACTATTTTGACATCTGTAAAAAAACTGTTGCCAGGATATGCAATGTGGGTATCTGATCGTGTTATAAAAAAAATGTGGAAATATTATGAGTTGCCTTACGATCAGGATATAGTAAAAATATCATCCGGGTTGGCAGCTCAAATGGTTGAAGAGGGCGTAAAGACTGCCGTTGAACGGCAAATGGTTTCTGATGTGCCAGTTGGTGCTTTTTTATCTGGCGGATTAGATTCTAGCGCTGTGGTTGCGTTTGCGAAACAAAAGAATCCCGATCAAAAGTTGCATTGCTTTACCATTGAATCAGAACAAACTTTCAAAGAAGGCTTTGTTGATGACTTTCCCTATGCAAAACGCGTGGCCCAGCATTTAGGGGTCGAGTTACATTCGGTTAAAGTTAATGATGATGTGGTGAAGCATTTGGAGCAGATGATTTACCATCTTGATGAGCCGCTAGCTGACCCGGCTCCTTTAAATGCCCTATTAATAGCTGAATTAGCTCACCAATATGGTATCAAGGTATTGTTATCTGGTGCCGGCGGAGATGATATTTTTAGTGGTTATAGACGTCACTATGCTTTGTATCAAGAAAGATATTGGAGGTGGATGCCAAAAAGTTTGCGAGCTCTTATTGCATCTAGTGCAAATAACCTAAAAGTTAGTAATTCTAGTTATCGTCGAATTCGTAAACTTTTTGAATATGCGGATTATGATATTGATGAACGCATGGTCAGTTATTTTTACTGGATGCAGCCAAGTCGTGGACGACTGCTACTTTCAGAAGATTTACGAGGGAAAGTTAGAGATTTAGATGTCGCAACCCCTTTATTATCTGCGCTTGAAAATTTACCTCCAAATGTGCTGGCGTTAAATCGCATGCTATTTCTTGAGAGTAAATTTTTTTTGCCAGACCATAATCTCAACTATACGGATAAAATCAGCATGGCTTTTGGCGTTGAGGTCCGAGTGCCTTTGCTAGATTTAGATTTGGTTCGTATAGCCGCAAGTCTCCCCGCTAACTACAAGCAACATGGGGCCGAAGGAAAGTGGATTTTTAAGAGGGCCATGGAAAAATATTTACCTCATGATGTTATATATCGTCCAAAAACTGGTTTTGGAGCGCCATTGCGTTCATGGTTACGTGATGATTCAAAATTACGCCCGTTGCTAGAGGATTTATTATCTGCAAAATCTATAAATCAGAGGGGAATTTTTGATTTTTTTAGTGTGTGTCAATTATTGGATCAAGATGCTAATGGTGATTTGGATGCAACGTATACTATTTTCTCCATGATGTGTATTGAACTTTGGTGTCGAATTTTTATTGACGACAATATAATCTAATGAAAAAAAAAGTACTTGTTGTATTTGGGACTCGCCCAGAGGCTATAAAGATGGCGCCAGTAGTGGCTGAGTTAAAACTTAAATTTTTTGGGCAGGTCGGTGTGTGTGTTACTGCGCAGCATCGAGAAATGCTTGACCAAGCTCTAGATTTATTTGAAATAGTTCCAGAATATGATTTAAATGTTATGAGGCCAGGTCAATGTCTGGAGGATGTTACATCAAATATTCTCATATCAATGCGCCAGGTATTTGATAGTTTTTGCCCTGATATGGTCCTTGTACATGGAGATACAACAACTGCTTTTGCAGTCAGTTTAGCTGCTTTTTATAAAAAAATTCCGGTTGCACATGTTGAGGCTGGTTTAAGAACTGGGGATATATATTCTCCATGGCCAGAAGAAATTAATCGTAGGTTAGTTGCCTCAATTGCAATAATTCATTTTGCTCCAACTAATCAATCCAGGTTCAACTTGATAAATGAGTCAATTCCATCCAATTCTATTCATGTTACCGGTAACACAGTAATTGATGCTCTTTTCAGAGTAAGAGAAATGATTGGAGAGTCTCAAAAATTGAGAAATACTCTCGATAAATCATTCGAATTTCTAGATTCCAAAAAGCGCTTAATATTGGTTACCGGCCATCGTCGAGAAAATTTCGGTTCCGGATTTGAGAATATTGCTGCTGGTTTGAAACAATTGTGTGAACGTGAAGACGTAGAATTGATTTATCCCGTACATCCGAATCCTGAGGTTAAAAAATCAATTCACGGCTTGCTTGGGAATAAAGGTAACATACATTTAATTAATCCTTTAGATTATCTTCCCTTTGTTTATTTGATGAATCGCGCCTACATGGTTATTACAGATTCTGGTGGAATACAAGAAGAGGCGCCATCTTTAGGGAAGCCTGTTTTAGTTATACGAGATACTACAGAGCGTCGCGAGGCAGTAGATGCAAAAACAGTAAGGCTTGTCGGGACTGATTCAAAAAAAATCTATCGTGAGGCTACAAAATTATTAGATGATCAGATCGAGTATAAGTTAATGGCAAACGCTCATAATCCCTATGGGGATGGGCTGGCTTCCAAAAGAATTGTGGAAGTATTAAACAACTTTTTGCGGTAATTAGTTTTTATAGTTCGGAAAGTTTGAATGAAAAATAATACTAAAGTTTGTGTGGTGGGGTTGGGTTATATAGGTTTGCCAACGGCAGCATTGCTAGCTAATAGTGGGTATAAGGTTATTGGTGTAGACACTAGTTTATCCGTTGTGAGTGTTATTAATGATGGAAAAGTTCATATCATAGAGCCTGATCTGGATATTTCTGTACGTAATGCAGTGCATGCTGGTAATTTATTGGCAAAAACAAAGCCAGCTGAGGCTGATGTATTTATGATTTGTGTTCCAACCCCCTTTATTGATGGCGGTATCGACTTGGTGCCGCAGCCTGACTTGAGTTATGTTCAAGAGGCAGCTAAAGAAATAGCACCATTTATTAGGCCTGGCAATATTGTAATTTTAGAGTCCACTTCACCAGTTGGCACTACAAAGCTAGTTGGGGATATATTAAAAAATAATGGGGTAAATCTTGATGAGATTTATTTGAGTTATTGTCCGGAGCGTGTTTTGCCAGGCAGGATTATGGTTGAGCTTATTGAGAACGATAGAGTAATTGGGGGATTAAATTCTAATTCCACAGCAATGACAGCAAAATTTTATAAAACTTTTATTAAGGGGGACGTTCTAGAAACAAATGCACAGACTGCTGAAATGTGCAAGTTGGTGGAGAACAGTTCCAGGGATGTTGGAATTGCCTTTGCAAATGAGATTTCTATGCTGTGCGATCAACTGAATATTGATGTGAACGAATTAATTAAGTTGGCAAATCATCATCCTCGAGTAAATATTTTACAGCCTGGGTGTGGGGTGGGTGGACACTGTATTGCTGTTGATCCTTGGTTTATTGTTGCAAAAGATCCTCAAAATTCTCGATTAATCCGTGTAGCTAGAGAAGTCAATAACTATAAAACTTATTGGGTTATTGAAAAGATTAAAAATGTTGCGCTTGACTTTCAAATTAAGTACGGTAGACCTCCACGTATTGCTTGTATGGGTGTTACATTTAAACCAAATATTGATGATTTGCGCGAGTCCCCCGCGTTAGCTATTGCAAAAAATTTATATGATCAAAACTATGATTTGGTTATTGTTGAGCCTAATATTGACTCATGTGAAAGTTTGAATCTTGTTTCGATTGATGATGCAATAAATCATTCTGACATATTAGTTTTTTTGGTAATGCATAAAGAGTTTTTGGGAATGAACACAAGAGGTAAATGTGTGCTCGACTTTTGTGCTTCCAAAGTTTAATTTATGTAATTATTTATGGGATGCAACCAATGAAGCAGATTCTTCAGAACCTGGCTACGGGAAAGACACTTATTACTAATATTCCCTCACCAATAGCTGGCCATGGAAATATTTTGGTGCACACTAAAGTATCACTGTTATCTGCGGGCACAGAGAGAATGTTGATTGAGTTTGGTAAGGCATCCTATTTGGAAAAGGCTCGTCAGCAGCCAGAAAAAGTGAAGATGGTCATGAGTAAAGTCGCAACCGATGGTCTCGTGTCTACGTTTGAGTCAGTTCAATCTAAACTTAATCAGCCTCTTCAGTTGGGTTACAGCAATGTTGGGGTGGTTGCCGAGGTTGGGGCGGGTGTTAAAGGTTTTAAAGTTGGCGATCGTGTTCTAACAAATGGACCACATGCAGAAGTTGTGAGGATACCTAAAAATCTTTGTGCCAAAATTCCAGATAGTGTAGATGATGAATCCGCAGTTTTTACAGTATTGGCAAGTATAGGTTTGCAGGGGGTTCGCTTGGCGCAACCTACGCTTGGAGAATATTTTGTTGTTATTGGAGCGGGGTTAATTGGATTGCTCACGATTCAATTATTAATTGCTAATGGTTGTAGAGTCATGGCAATTGATTATGATTGCTCTAAGTTAAGTTTGGCAAAACAATTTGGCGCACAAATTTGTAATCTATCTTTGGAAGAAGATCCTGTAGCTTTTGCGAATCTATTTAGTCGTGGTCAAGGTGTGGATGGGGTCATAATAACTGCATCCACTAATTCTAAAGAACCTTTGACGCAAGCGGCTCATATGTGTCGTAAAAGAGGGCGTGTAATTCTAGTGGGTGTTGCTAAAATAGAGCTTAATAGAGCTGATTTTTACGAAAAAGAATTAACTTTTCAAGTGTCTTGCTCTTATGGCCCTGGTCGCTATGATTCTAACTATGAAGAGAATGGCCAAGATTATCCATTAGGTTATGTACGTTGGACCGAGCAGCGGAATTTTGAGGCAGTTCTTGATATGCTAGATATAGGTAAGCTAAATGTTAAGCCTCTAATAAGTCATCGTTTTATATTTGAAGATGCAGTCAAGGCATACGAGCTTCTTATTGGGGATGAACCCAGTTTAGGTATATTGCTGCAATATAAAAATTCACATGAAAACCGCATAACTCGCCAAGTTCAGCTTCAGAATAATTTTATATATAAACAGGGGAGACCAGTTTTTGGTTTTATTGGAGCAGGCAATTATGGGTCAAGGGTTCTGATTCCAGCTTTTAAAAGCTCAAATGTTAATCTAAAATCTATCGTAACTGTTAACGGAGTAAGTGGTGCTGTACATGGCGCCAAAGCTGGCTTTGCACAAGCATCGACAGATATTAATAGTATTTTTAATGATTCTTTAATTGATTCTGTAGTCATTGCTACACGCCATGATACGCACGCTGATTTGGTGGTTCGATCTATACAGTCTGGTAAGCATGTATTTGTTGAGAAACCTTTAGCAATTAATTTTGAAGGCTTGAATAAAGTTGAGAACGCATACAAGGCAGCTCATTTGGCTGGTTTAAAAGGCCCACAATTGATGGTTGGGTTTAATCGAAGATTTTCTCCACATATAGAAAAAATGAAAAACTTATTGGCGACAGTTATTGAGCCAAAATGTTTTTTAATTACCGTTAATGCAGGGTTTATTTCTGCTGATCATTGGCTTCAGGATTATACAGTCGGTGGGGGGCGTATTGTAGGCGAGGCCTGTCATTTTATTGATTTGATGCGTTTTTTAGCGGAAAGCCCAATTCTTTCAGTTCAGGCTCGTTGTATTCGCGATGGGAGTATGACAGCGGAAGATAAGGCATCCATCACCATATATTTTGAGGATGGGTCATTTGGCACAATTATGTATCTTGCTAATGGTGCCCCAACCTTCCCCAAGGAGCGTGTTGAAGTATTTTGTGCCGGTAGAGTTTTGCAATTGGATAATTTTAGAAGACTCAGAGGTTATGGTTGGACGAACTTTGCCAAAAAGAATTTATGGCGTCAGGATAAGGGGCAAAATACTTGTGTAGCCATGTTTTTACAATCTATAGAGACAGGAATCCCTGCTATTCCAGCACATGAAATTTTTGAGGTAACTAGGGTGTCTATTCAGATTGCAGAACTTTTACGAAAACAAATTTAATTTTAATAATTTTTAAAGTGGCTTTGAATAGTTTTAGTCTTTATGTGTAAATTAAAGTAATGAAGATTATCAGGAAAATCAATTTATATTGGAATACTATTAAATATTTGAAGCCAATTCAGATTTATGGCCGAATTTGGTTTTTTTTGTATAAAACATCACCAGATTTCCGTGCGCCACCAAATTTATCTGATTCAAAAAGTATCTGGAAAATGCCACCAAGAAGACTGGAGTCAATGGTTGGACCTCAGACATTCATATTGTTGAATAAAAGTGGAGAATTAAAAGAAATTAATTGGAATGGATCTCAGAGGGAAAAATTATGGCGTTATAACCAGCATTATTTTTACGATCTTACTGCCTTTGATGCCATGAAGCGCCAAGAATGGCACAAAGAATTAATTAATAATTGGATTGCATCTAATCCACCTGGTTATGGTGTTGGCTGGGATGTTTATCCATTATCAATACGTGTGATTAATTGGATTAAATGGAGCTTGTCCGGAAATTCATTATCCACAATTGCATTAAGTAGTTTAGCTGTGCAAGTTAGATGGCTCAATAGTAAAGTTGAATATCACTTACTAGGTAATCATCTATTTATAAATGCAAAAGCATTAATATTTGCAGGGCTTTTTTTCTCTGGGAATGAGGCAAATATTTGGCTTAAAAAAGGATTAGATATACTAATTCGTGAAATAGATGAGCAAATATTGCCTGATGGAGGGCACTTTGAGCGAAGCGTAATGTATCACATGTTAGCATTTGAAGATATTTTAGACCTGATGAATATATTAAATACGTTTTCTGAAAATCCAGATGTTAATTACAATCAACTAAACAGATGTTTGCAAAAAAAAGCTAAGGTAATGTATGAATGGATGATAGCAATGTGTCATCCTGATGGCGAATTAAGTTTTTTTAATGATTCAGCTTTTGATGTTTCACCCACTGTATCTGAGTTAAAAAAATACGCTGAAAAATTTATTCCCTGTAACTCTCTTCACGAAAATATTACTTCGAAACTTGAAAGTGGATATATTCGATTAGAGCATGGAAATGCAGTGAGTATTTTGGATGTTGCTCCCGTGGGGCCTGACTATTTGCCTGCGCACTCACATGCGGATTCACTTAGTTTTGAATTATCTGTATTTGGTCATCGAGTCCTAGTTAATTCTGGAACATCTTGCTATGGAAGTAGTAATGAAAGAGTTCGACAAAGAGGAACTGCTGCTCATAATACTGTCATAATCAATGGCAAAAATTCATCAGAGGTATGGCTCGGGTTTCGTGTTGCAAGGAGAGCATATCCATTTGACCTGCAGATAAAAGAAGGTGATGATGAGTGTTATACAGTTAGTTGCGCTCATAATGGGTATTCTTATTTATCAGGTAAACCGATACATCATAGAACTTGGTATACCAGTAAGAAAGGTTTAAAAGTTTGCGATCGCATAGACGGACCATACAGCAGTGCAACTGCAAGATTTCATTTGCATCCAGCTTTGAATATTTATAGCGAAGATTTAAAAAGTGGAAGTATTTATTTGCCGAATAATAAAGTGATAATTTGGAATGTTGTAAACGGTAATGCCAAAATTGAGCAGGCAACATGGCACCCTCGTTTTGGTGAGAGTATACCCAATAAATGTTTGATTGTTGATTTATTAAATGCCGAAAGCGAAATCCATTTCACATGGTAATTAGATTATGCGAACGCTATTTAGATTTTTTTAAACAAAAATGAAAATTCTTGTATTAAGTTTTTATTGCTATCCTGATATTGGTCCTGGTGCGCTGCGAGTTAAAGCATTAATTAATGCATTATTAATTTGTAATTCAAAAAATTTAAATGTTGATGTGTTAACAACGATGCCTAATCGATATAAAACACATCGTATTCATTGTCCTTCTAATGAAATTATTTCTGAAATTGAAATTAAGCGGTTTAATTTGCCATCACATAAGGGTAGAATGTTAGATCAAGCATGGTCTTTTATTATCTACGCAATTAATGTAGTTATGTTTACTCGAGGGAAACAATATGATGTTGTGGTAGCTACATCTTCAAGATTGATGACTGGAGTTTTAGGGGCTTTTGTCGCAAAACGTTTATGCGCTAAATTTTATTTAGATGTTCGGGATTTATTTGCCGATACTATCCAAGAAATTTTACATGATAAGCCTCTTAAATTTTTAATTCCGATTATTAGATTTTTAGAATCGTGGACCTTTAAATCAGCAGATAAGGTAAATGTTGTTTCCCCTGGATTTCTTGCGCATATTCATGGCGTTGCTCCCTTATTAAGCGCCAGTGTTTTAACAAATGGAATAGATGAGGAATTTATTGCTGCAAATTTCTTATCAACTAACTTAAGAGTTAACCCGGTTATTTTATACGCAGGGAATATGGGGGATGGGCAAGGTTTGCACCATATCATCCCAGAAGTTGCAAGTGCAATGTTTGGTCAGGTTAACTTTAAACTTATTGGTGATGGTGGGCAGCGTGTTTTGTTAGAGCAAAAAATTAAAGAGATGAATTTGTCTAATGTGCAAATTTTAGATCCTGTACCTCGAGTTGATTTGATTGAGGAGTATCGTAATGCTGATATCTTGTTTTTACATTTGAATAATTTAAATGCTTTTAGAAGGGTATTACCATCTAAAATTTTTGAATATGCCTCTACTGGGAAACCAATTCTAGCTGGTGTTAATGGATGCGCTGAAGCTTTTTTGAGTGAAAATGTTTCTGGGGTTGAGTTGTTTGACCCATGTAATCATAAGGCTATGAGAGAGAGTATAGATAAACTTTTAAATGGACCAAAAAAATTTGATAGAACTTTTTTTTGTAAAAAATATAGTCGTCAATTCATTATGAATCAGATGGTTAGAGATATTTTAGACTTAAAGCCAAATAGAAAATATTGATGAAAATTCTTTTGACTGGTGCCGGAGGGTTTCTTGGAGGCGCAGTACTCTCTGCTGCGAAGCAGAGAAATATTAATGTAACTCCTGTTTTTCGTTCTTTGAAAAGTAAAAGTATCTATACAGATCCCCATTACGTGATAGATTTTGATAAATCAACAGATTGGAAGTTGGCATTAGATAGTGTTGATGTGGTTGTGCATTTGGCAGGACGAGTTCAAACTTTAGCAAAAGGTCAGGATGCCTTAAGTGAGTATAGGTCCGTAAATGTTGATGGGACTATGAATTTAGCTCGTCAAGCTGCTAAATTTGGTGTTAAACGGTTCATTTTCATTAGTTCTATTAAAGTAAATGGTGAATTTACTTTAAAAGGTCAGTGTTTCTCACCTGAGGACATTCCGAATCCTCAAGATTCTTATGCTTTGTCTAAGTCTGAAGCAGAATTTTCATTGATGGAGTTAGCGGCTAAAGCCCAAATTGATGTTGTTATTATTAGGCCGCCTTTGATATATGGCCCTGGAGTTAAAGGATATTTTTCAACTTTGCTTAACTTAATTAACTTTAGAATCCCATTGCCTTTGGGATGTGTTAATGAAAACCAGCGAAGTTTTGTAGCGCTAGATAATTTAGTTGATTTAATACTAATTTGCATCGATCATCCTATGGCATCAAATCAAACTTTTCTTGTCAGTGATGGAAAAGTTATTTCCACTAAAGCTCTAGTTCAAAAGGTAGGTCTTGCAATGGGGCGTTTTCCATTATTATTTCCGGTTCCTTTATGTATTCTTGCGGCAGTTTTTAATTTGCTTGGTAGGAAGAGTATTTCTCAAAAATTGTTAGGTTCATTGCAGGTAGATATAACTAAAACTCGCGAATTACTAGGTTGGCACCCTATAATGTCCGTCGATGAAGCACTAGCAAAGCTGGCTAAAAAATAATTTATGTTGCGTCTATTCGATATTATTCTTTCAGCGACTGGTTTATTGCTGGCCGCGCCCCTTTTATTTTTAATATATTTATTGGGTCTATTTGATACTGGTTCCCCACTTTTTTATCAGGAAAGGGTGGGTATAAATAAGAAGCCTTTTATTTTGATAAAGTTCCGTACGATGAAAATCAATACGGCATGTGTTGCATCTCATCTGGCCAATTTTTCAGACGTCACCCGTCTTGGAGCTATGTTACGAAAAACAAAGCTGGATGAGTTGCCTCAATTATGGAATGTATTTAAAGGCGAGATGAGTTTGGTTGGTCCTAGGCCTTGTTTATATAGTCAAATTGAGGTCATAAGAGAACGTGAGAGGCAAGGTGTATTCGATGCTAAGCCTGGCATAACGGGATTATCTCAAATACATAAAATAGATATGTCAACTCCAATGCTATTGGCTGAAACTGATGCTTCCATGCTTAAAAATTTATCTATTAACACCTATCTAAGGTATATCTCAATAACCTTAATGGGTGGCGGCTCAGGTGATAGGATAAAAAATGGTAGGTACTAAACAGTTTTTAATAGATAAATTATTAAATTTGTCGCGTTTGAAAAAAAAATTTCTTGTAGTATTTTTAGACACGTCGTTGTGCGTCCTTACTTCTTGGCTAGCCTTCGCGTTAAGATTCGATGAATTTCTATCTTTTTCGGCACCATTATATTTTGCATCTTTTCTATCAATCCTAATTGCTTTACCAATCTTCATAAGATTTGGTCTTTATCATGCTATTTTTAGATTTAATGGCTGGTATGCTACTCGATCACTCATTCAGGCGATTCTGCTGTACTCGATTTTATATTGTGGAGTAATTTTTTTCTTTGAGTTTAAAGAAGTTCCAAGGTCTGTTGGGTTTATTCAACCGATGCTTTTATTCATAAGTATTGGGCTTTCGCGGTTGGCTGCTAGATTATTCTTCAACCTTACAATTCATAAAAAATATCAATCAAAAGTTAAAGCTTTTCTTATATATGGAGCTGGATTGACGGGGCAACAAATTGCTTCTGGTTTGCGGCAAGTAAATGGACTAAATCCAGTGGCTTTTATTGATGACAACATTCATTTGCAAAATACGATTATTAATGGGTTACGGGTTTACTCTCCAACCGAAATAAAGAATCTAGTAGCATTTCATGAAATTGATAGTATTCTTTTGGCTACCCCAACAATAAGTATCTCCCGTCGCAAAGAAATACTTATGTTCCTATCTAATTTTCCTGTTCACGTTCGTATTGTGCCTGCTTTAGCCGATATGGCAAGTGGAGTGATTAATGTGGAAAATATTCGTGAAGTTAACGTTGACGATATACTGGGTCGTGAACCTATAGTCGTAGATAAGGATATCCTAAAGCAAGATATTTCTGGTAAGGTAATTTTGATCACGGGTGCTGGAGGATCAATTGGTTCTGAGTTGTGTCGTCAGATTTTAGATTTACAGCCCAAAGTGTTAGTGCTTTTTGAAATTAGTGAGTTTGCTTTATATACAATTCAACGTGAATTAACATTAAAAAATTCCACAGTTACTATTATTCCTATTTTGGCTTCAGTGTTAGATGGGGATAGGTTTCTAAATATTTTACAAGGATATAATGTTGACATTGTTTTTCATGCTGCAGCATATAAGCACGTGCCAATTATTGAAATAAATCCAATAGCTGGTGTATGGAATAACATATTCGGTACATTGAGAGTTGTTAATGCAGTATGTCAAGCTAATGTTGGTGTATTTGTACTTATTTCAACAGATAAGGCGGTTCGACCTACCAATATTATGGGTTGCACTAAGCGCTTTGCAGAATTAATTGTTCAAGCTAAATTTACGCAATTTAATAGCGTAAAAAAGCACAAACAAAAACTCACTATGGTTCGCTTTGGCAATGTGTTAGCCTCTAGCGGTTCTGTTGTGAATGTTTTTAAAGAGCAAATCAAAAATGGTGGACCTTTATATGTAACTCACCCAGAAATTATTCGTTACTTTATGACAATACCTGAGGCGGCGGGTTTGGTCTTACAGGCAGCTAGTATTGGTCGTGGTGGAGATATTATGTTGCTAGATATGGGTCAGCCAATTAAGATATTTGACTTAGCAAAGCGTATGATTCATTTGAGCGGATTTTCAGAAGAAGATATTGAAATTAAATTTACTGGTTTGCGTCAAGGAGAAAAACTTTTTGAAGAATTGTTGATTGGAGATAACGCCTATCCTACACGATGCCCTCAAATAATGCGTGCAGAAGAGTGTGGTGCCGATTGGGATGAACTTCAATCAGTCTTAATCGAGCTTGAGTCAGCAATAAAATTTGAGAATATTGATGTAATATTGAAATTACTTAAAAAAGTGGTTCCTGAGTTTGACCATAAGCCATACTTATAATAGAAAAATTGTCTCTTTTAATTTCTAGTTATTAAGCAAAACATTTGCTATAGAAAGTGCTTGGGCTTTTTATATATGTTCTTTCATAACCGAAGTACTGGAAGTGAAAATTTAATAAATTGTTAAAAATGACTTTAAGTGCGCAACCAATTATTTCTGTAATTTTATCCGGTGGCGCAGGCACACGTTTGTGGCCTGCATCTCGTGAAAGTTGTCCTAAGCCTTTTATGAAGCTGGCTGATGGTTCTACACTTGTAAGTAAGGCGTATGAACACGCTAAGTCTCTTGGGGCTGAAGTATTAACCGTAACAAATCGTGATTACTATTTCATGAGTCGAGATGAAGAAAGGCTCGTGGGAGTATCTGGTAGTTTTTTATTGGAGCCTTTTGGAAGAAATACTGCACCAGCAATTGCTTTGGCAGCAAAATATGTAGAGTCTAATTGGGGTTCACAAGCTATCATGTTAATTTTTGCTGCGGATCATTTAATAACCAAAGATGTTGAATTTGCGCATGCTGTCACTGAGGGTATTAATCTGGCCAAGAAAGACTTTTTAGTAACATTTGGCGTATTACCAACCAAGCCTGAAACTGGTTTTGGCTATATTGAGTGTGTTAGTGCCGCAAAATCTGCAAATAAAGTTGTTCGTTTCATTGAAAAACCTGATTTGGAAACGGCTAAAAGTTATTTGGCATCTGGCAATTATCTTTGGAATTCTGGGATGTTTTGTTTTAAAGCCGGTGCACTCCTTGCCGAACTAGAAAAACACGCTGCAGGAGTTTACAGCGCAATTAATAAATGCTGGCATGATATGCAACCATTAGATGATTATCATATGGTTGAGATTCCGCCCGATTGTTTTAAGGGTATTCCTGATATTTCTTTGGATTATGCTCTTATGGAGAAATCAGATAGAGTTGCAGTTGTTAAAAGTAATTTCCACTGGAGTGATATTGGCTCTTGGGATTCTTTTCGTGATTTATATGAGCCAGATGATAATCAAAATCGAGTTTTAGGGGATGCTATCCTCATAGACTCAAAAAATAATTTTATTCATTCGGATGGCAGGCTGGTAGCAACTATTGGAGTTAATGATTTGCTTATTATTGATACGATAGATGCACTATTAGTGGCAAATTCAAGTAAGTCTCAGGATGTTAAGAAGATTGTTACTCATTTGAAAAGTAACAATCATGATACTTGTAAATTTCATCGCACCGTATCTCGTCCTTGGGGATTGTATACAATTTTAGAGGAGTCGCCGGGTTTTAAAATTAAGCGTATCGAAGTTAAGCCAAATGGTAGCTTGAGTTTACAAAGACACTCTCATAGAAGTGAGCATTGGGTTGTGGTGAGTGGTGTAGCAAAAATTACAAATGGGAATCATGAATTTATGATCAACGCTAACCAGTCAACCTATATACCTGCGGGACAAATACATCGTTTAGAAAATCCAGCTGATATTCCATGTGTCATTATTGAGGTTCAGTGCGGAACATATCTTGGAGAAGATGATATTGTTAGATTTGATGACAAATATGGCAGATAAATTTTTTCAATTTCATCAATATCGTGGTTAAAAAAATCAAATTCAAGATTGTGTTTACTGATTTTTTATTGGAATAAATAAAATATTAAATGAAAGACCAGGTGCTTAATATATAAATTTTATCTATACAAAAATTGGTTTTTTTACCTAATCGATTGTCCAAGACTTTCTAGAAATACTTGGTTCTTTGCAACATCACATGTTGGTGAGTGTTACAAGATAAACTCTTGTTGCATTGAAAGAATCCATTATCAATAACACAATCTCGCGGAATGCCACGTTTGAGCGTGCTTAAAAGCAAATTTTTTGTAGTTAAATAAATGTTATTTGTTGTGCATTGTATTAATTGTATTATTCTTTAATATGGTGTTGAGATGCTTCTGAATTGAAAATCCCAAATCAATCTATAAGATTTTTTTTATTTATACTAATATTTTTTAATTTTACTGGGGCAATTATTTTCCCCCTACTAGTAATGAGGTATTAATTTTTTTCAATTCAATAAATGATTCGTTCTGTTGCCGAGTGAGCAGATTGCACTTATTTAAGCAATCAATAATAATCGTAACCATACACATCATTTCGTGTAAGTAATAGTATTTGTGTTACTAAAATGATTATCTAGTTTTCAAGAGCTCTTATTATTTCATAATTTCAAATCAATTTATAATAATTTAATGATTCTAATAACCGGTGGTGCAGGATTTATTGGTAGCAATTTTGTTTTGGATTGGTTAGCAGATCCAAAAAATGAAGGTATTGTTAATTTAGACAAATTAACATACGCCGGCAACTTGGATACCCTAAAGATGGTAGAGAATGATTCTCGTCACATCTTTGTTCGGGGTGATATTGCTGACTATTCATTGGTTCTCAATTTGCTAAAGAGACACTCCATACGGGCTGTAATCAATTTTGCAGCAGAGTCGCATGTCGATCGATCAATTCATGGCCCCATTGATTTTATTCAGACGAATGTTTTAGGAACTTTTCAATTATTAGAGGCAGCTCGGACTTACTGGTTTCAACTCAACCATTCTGAAAAACAGGCATTCAGATTTTTACATATTTCTACTGATGAAGTTTACGGTTCCTTACTTCCCTCTGATGCCCCCTTTTCTGAAATCAATCCTTATAGACCGAATAGCCCATATTCTGCATCAAAAGCCGCATCAGATCATTTGGTCAGAGCTTGGTATCATACGTATGGATTGCCAGTTTTGACAACCCATTGCTCTAATAATTATGGGCCATATCATTTCCCAGAAAAACTCATCCCACTCTGTATTTCGAATGCTTTGGCTGGAAAGCCATTGCCAATCTATGGAAATGGGCAGCAAGTCAGAGATTGGCTATATGTTAAAGATCATTGCTCTGCCATTAGAAAAGTTTTAGAATTGGGGGACTTGGGACAGGTGTATAACATTGGTGGTCAGAATGAAAAAACCAATATAGAAGTTGTGCGAGCAATATGCGCGATTTTGGATCGGTTAAAGCCTAAGGTAACTGGCTCTTATGCTGAACAAATCATTTTCGTTAAGGATCGCCCTGGGCATGATCAGCGTTATGCTATTGATGCCTCAAAATTAGAGTCCGAGTTGGGTTGGTGGCCAGTAGAAAGTTTTGAAACAGGTATTCAAAAAACTGTTGAATGGTATTTGGACAATCAAGAGTGGATCGAAGGCGTGCTAAATGGTTCTAGTCGCAATTGAATGGAAATCATTATAATTATTTAATGATGATTAATTTCTAACGTGTGTATGTCTTATTCATCATTTGAATTTCTAAATCGGCACCGACCCATTTTGGTGTTTGGTTGTGAAGGTCAAGTGGGACGTGCGTTACAAGTTTGTTTAAAAGACGCTAAGATGCCGGCTGTTTTCTTGAGCCGTAAAAACTGTGATTTATTAAATTTACCTTCCATTGTTGAAGTACTAAATCTTTATCGGCCACAAGTCATCATCAATGCAGCAGCTTATACGGCCGTCGATAAAGCAGAAGCAGAGCGAGATTTGGCTTTTACGATTAATGCCAAAGCCCCTGAGTTGATGGCTCGTTACATTGCTAATGTCGCACATGGTACTTTTGTTCATTTTTCAACAGACTATGTTTTTGCAGATACAAAGCAAGATTCTTATTTAGAAACTGATCTAGTTGGGCCTGCTGAGCATTTAAATATTTACGGTCAAAGTAAATTAGCTGGGGAGCTGGCGATTGAGGAGGTGTTTAAGTTAGCGCACGACTCTAGTCACATAAGCTATGAGAGCAATTTCCCTAGATATTTTATTTTGAGAACGTCGTGGGTTTATGGTGATGGTGATAATTTTATTCGTACGATATTGCGTTTAGCTAATGAGCATGATCAATTAAAGGTGGTGGCTGACCAAGTTGGCGTTCCCACATCAGCTCAATGGCTAGCAGAAGTCGGTTTGCAAATTGCCGGCTCTCAAATTGAGTCTGGAATTTATCATGCTGTGCCCGATGGACAGGCATCGTGGCATGCTCTAGCAGTTTTTGTTATACAAACTGCAACTTGTAGCAAAGGCATCGAATTCAAGTCTGAGAATATCTTGCCGGTACCCGCAACAAATTATCCTTTATCCGCAAGAAGACCATATAACTCGCGATTAAGCAATTTGAAGCTAAAGAAAGTCTTATCAGAAATTACATTGACTACTCAATACCCTCACTGGCGTGAACAAGTAGAAATGTATGTTAAAAAATGTTTGTCAAAATCCTTAAAGAGCTAAACAACTATTGAATAAACATTGATAAGAAGGCAAGTTTTTATGAATAAAAAATTTGAAGCTAATCGTAAGGGCATAATTCTTGCCGGTGGCACCGGTAGTCGTTTGTATCCTGTCACGCAGGCCTTGTCAAAGCAGTTGATGCCAGTGTACGACAAGCCGATGGTCTACTATCCCCTCACCACCCTTATGTTAGCTGGTATTAAAGATATTTTATTAATCTCTACGCCAAAAGATATATCTGCATTTTCTGAACTCTTGGGTGAAGGCTCACAGTGGGGCTTAAATATCCAGTATGCGGTGCAGCGATCTCCAGATGGTTTAGCACAGGCTTTCACTATTGGCGAAGAGTTTGTAGGCCGTCATCCGTCAGCTTTGGTACTTGGTGATAACATTTTTTATGGCCACGAGCTAGTCAATCATTTGCAGGCGGCTAACAACAGAGTTGATGGTGCTACAGTGTTTGCATATCATGTCAACGATCCTGATCGTTATGGGGTTGTTGAATTTGATGACTCAATGAGAGCTTTATCAATAGAAGAGAAGCCATTGAAGCCAAAAAGTAACTTCGCTGTGACCGGTTTGTATTTTTATGACCAGCAAGTATGCGACATTGCTAAATCGATTAAACCTAGCGCACGAGGTGAATTAGAAATTACCGCAGTAAACCAAGCTTACCTTAAGTTGAATAAACTTCATGTTGAAATCATGGGTCGAGGTTACGCTTGGTTAGACACAGGTACTCACGATTCCCTATTAGACGCGGCAGCATTTATTGCCACATTACAAAAGCGCCAGGGTTTGATGGTGGCTTGTCCTGAAGAGATTGCCTATCGTAAAGGTTGGATAACTGCCGATGATGTATTAAAGTTGGCTGCACCACTAAGGAAAAATACCTACGGACAGTATTTGGAAAAAATACTGGCGGAGAAAATTTAATGTCGATCACAGTAACGCCTACTGCCATACCAGATGTTTTGATTATTGAGCCTAGACTTTTTGGTGATGATCGGGGTTTCTTTTTTGAGTCATTTAATGAAAATGACTTTTCTGCTAGTGTGGGTAAGCTAGTTACTTTTGTGCAGGATAACCACTCATTCTCTAAGAAAGGTGTGCTGAGAGGTTTGCACTACCAATTGAAGCACACTCAAGGGAAGTTAGTGCGTGTGTGTCGTGGTGCTGTCTTTGATGTAGCTGTTGATTTACGTCAATCCTCAACAACCTTTGGTCAATGGGTGGGCATTGAACTTTCTGCTGAAAATAAAAAGCAATTGTGGATACCCCAAGGGTTTGCACACGGCTTTTTAGTATTATCGAATGAAGCTGAGTTTTTGTACAAAACAACTGATTATTGGCACGCCGGGAGTGAGCAGTGCATTATTTGGAATGATGCTAAATTAAACATTCAGTGGCCAAGCATTGATCGCGAACCATTATTAAATTCAAAAGATGTAGCCGGTTTATCTTGGGCTATTGCACCTAAGTTTGTCTGATGGCTCAATGTTCTAACACTATTTTATTTTTAGAGAGCTCTAATAATATTGGTGGCCAAGAGTTGCAGCTTTTGCAGCAAATGCAAGAGTTGAATCATTTAGGATGCAAAACTAAACTACTGTGCAAGCCGCAAGTCCGCATTCATGACTTTGCAATTTCTAAGGGATTGGATGTGCAAGCACTTAGTTTTCGTAATGCCCTTCATGTCCCTAGCATCATTAAAGTCATTAAAAATATTTACGCATTGAATCCAAGTGCTTTAATTTGTCATAGCGGGCATGATGCGGTCGTTGGAGCTATTGCAGCCAGGATTGTTGGATTATTCTATGCTCGACCTCGTATCATCCGAATGAGAACTTATCAGCCTTGTATACCCTCATCATTTACGTATAACTACCTTTTTGATCAGACCTACACGCCAAGTGAGTACTTAAGAAAAAAAATACTCAATAATAAAAAAATTAAATCATCTAAAGTTGGTGTTTTATACCCGGGGATTAATTTTAAAATATTAGATGAAACTTATGGAGAGCTAAGTCAAGGATTGATGGATTGGTTCAAGAATCAATCTGGCCCTATCATTTCCCATGGGGCGATGCTTCGAGGAGAAAAGGGGCATGCAGTAATCATTAATGCTCTACCACAAGTTATAGAGAGGTTCCCTGATCTAAGGTATGTGATTGCTGGTGAGGGTAGTATCAAACAAGAGTTGTTGAGTTTAGTTAGGAAGTTGGGTTTAGATGAGCATGTTTATTTTGCTGGGATGGTGCAACCAATTGCTACGTTACTAAGGATTACTGATTTGGCGATATTGCCTTCCTTAATGGAACCTTTAGGTATGTTCCAGATTGAATCGCAATACTTGGGCATTCCCACTCTTGCTAGTGATGTAGATGGCATCCCTGAAACTTTGATTAATGAAAAAACAGGCTTACTAGTGCAGGCTGGTAATTCAGATGCTTGGGCTCGACAGATTATTTGGGCTCTCACTCATCTTCCTCAAATGCAGGAGTGGGCTAAGCAGGGGAGTTTATTTGTAAAAAATAAATTTTCTATGACAGCTAATACGCAGCATTTGCTCAAGATTATTCATGGCTGATTAGTACCACTTGAACTCGCTATTTTCTCTAACACCATGCATGGTCATGCCATATTGAGCTATCTCCTGTTCGCGCCACTTCCTTAAGTTATTTACTTTTTCTCTTTTTTGTAGTTTCCTTGCCAGCCAACTTTGGTTAAGATAACGGTAGTTATATCTGCCGCCTAAGCCCTGTTTTTCTTGCAGCCCTCTTTCACGTTTCATTTCAGATTGTGTTATGGAGCCAAAGTGGTGAAGCCATGATGCACCAGTTGTAGCCATAGGGATATTTGCTTTTCTGGCTGCATGAAAGAACATCGTGTCTTCGAATCCCCAAAGCTTGGGCATGGCTTGAAAATAGCCAATATCCATCCAAACAGATTCATGCACAGCTAGACATACAGCATGTGGGTTGCCTAGACGCAATGAATCCTTCATGGTTAAGGATGCACTGATTGCAAACTGATCAAAATCGTAATCTTGTGGACCCTCTATCAATGAAGGAGAGATGATTTTTAAGTTATTACGCTGGGCTGAATCAATTAATGATTCAACCCATTGAGGTGAAACCAATACATCATTGTTCATGATAATCGACCATTCGGCCTGCTGAACAAGAGCACCTTGATTCCAGGCGACACCACAGCCCAAGTTTTTTTTATTAAAAATTCGACCACCCAAAGGAAGGGTATTAAGATAGTCACGTGTTTCGTCTGATGAACCATTGTCAACAACAATTAAGCGATCTAGAGGTGTGTCGTGTTTGATAAAGCTATCAACGCAAAGCTTGGTGTAATGAACAGCGTTGTAGCATGCAAAGGTAATGGAGTAAGTAGATGGACTCATATTAGACTGCTTTTCTCTTAAGTTCTATATTGTTCGAATTATCTCGCAAAACATCTGCTGCCAAACAAGCAATCATCAAGCCGTAGAATGAACACAAATACTTAAGCGAGAGGGTTTCGTTAAAAAGTCCAGCAACAAATACCCCGGTGATATAAATACAGCCCATTTGTGCAGCTTTTCTAATGTGGTAATTTGGGCTGGTGATTTTTGATAAGAATATGAAAAAAGGGAAAAAGATTGTTGTTAAATATGAAAAAATACCAAAAATTCCAAGTGATAAACCTTTGCTTAATATGTCAGAGTGAGGCCCAGCTTGAATCAAATCACGTACGCCATTTTTATGAATGCCAAAGCTTAAAGGGTGCTTAGCGGCAATATCTTTAATAACTATCTCTCCGTAACCAATCCAATTTTCAGTTATTAGTTGAGCTGATGCAACCCACATACTTAATCTTGATCCAGCAGATGTGTAAATCGTTGGATCGCTGAACCAAGTTGTTATTTCATAAGTGGTCAAGAGTACACGATAATTTATCGCATCATTCATTGAAACTAAAGCGGCAACTCCAACAATGAATAAAAAGAGGGTGATAATAGTCACATTTAATTGATTTTTTATCACATGAAAAACTGATTTTTCTCTAATTTGAATAATTAGCCAACAAGCAATAATTACTGGTAAGGTTGACCAACCGCCTCTTGATTCAGTTTTGATGGAGATGTAAAAACCGGAAAGCATGCCAATCAGTTTTAGCAAATTGATGATTCTTTTTGAGTTAAGATCAATTGTCAGAATGCATATTAAGCTCAGAATTGTGGCTTGACTCCCTAGACTGTTTGGATCAACAAAACTATTTGCCCATCGCTGCCCCCAGAAATATTTTTGATTTAGTTGCAAATAAATTGTTAGAAATATAAGACCGATGGGAATTGCAATTTCTATTACTTTGAAATAATTAATGTTCTTTTGGCAAAGATATAAAAAAACAATTCCAGCAATAAGTAATCTAGATGGGCCATCAAAGGCATTAACGTTGAAATTTCCAGATATTACTTGTTGTATTGCGTTTGCAATAAAAATACTGCTTAATGAGGTAAATATAAGAAATGATTTTTTGGAGGGGTATAACCAAGAATTTTTCGTTAAGAGGTCATAAATAAAAAGTAGCAAGATTCCATAGAGGGCAACATGTACAGCATGTCTAAGTAACAAAAAGAAAATCGGAAATGAGTATAAAAAAATAATAACTCCAAAATTAGACCAATTCTTAAAGATTGGATTTAATATGTTGGCGTTAAAGTTTTTAACTATTTTCATTGATTAATTGAGCTATTTGCTTAAATTTTTAATCTAACATTAGAATTTTACCTTCTTAATTTAGAAAAAATTATGAATAAATATAAAAAAATACTGGTTGCATGTCCGGCGAATATTACAACTGGAGGTCCTGAGGCATTACATCAATTGGTGGCTCACATGCGAAGCCTAGATTTACCTGCATATATTGTTTACATGCCTTTTGACAAAAAGGCAGAAACCCCTAATGTATACAAAAAATATAATGTTCCTATCTCGTCTTATGAAGATGAATTTGAGTCCTTGATTATCTTTCCGGAAGTTAACCCATCTTTGGCCATGAATGTCAAACATGCACATGCTGCTTTGTGGTGGCTTTCTTTAGAAAACTTCTTGGAACGTCGTCATGTTTCTGTTTTGCGGGACAAAATTCGTTACTACAAAAGAGTTTTAAAGGGTGAGAGACCTCTGATAGGTGCCGCTGGTTTAAAGAGATTGATTCACTTCTCTCAAACCGAGCACTCTACTAAATATTTAAGGTCTTGTGGTATTGAGCCTGTACCGCTAATTGATTCAATCAATGAGGAATTTTTAACTGACAAATATTTAGATAAGACTGAGCATAAAAAAAATGTCATTTTATATAACCCTACTAAAGGTAAAAAAGTTACGGCT
>JACCDN011041675.1_pt1 | contig 36205 bp, 40 predicted proteins | sample 7441691 | NCBI WGS metagenome assembly JACCDN01 (sample SAMN15323439, study PRJNA562643) | freshwater metagenome | isolation source: river surface water | place: USA:Blue River Watershed | collected 2017-08-16
CTATAGCATTAAAAGCACTAATTATGAAACCTTCATAACCATATTGAAAACCTTTTTTTAAAATATAACTCTTTATAAACATTAGCATAGTTCTAAATGGCAACAAATATAATTTTACTTTTTTCTTACCTAAATGCTGTTTTGCATATAATGTACTATAAAATTGCATTTTTTCTATTAATTGGGATACATTTTCATAAGGAAAATGATAAATAAACCCTGGAAATATCTTATGTGTAGTAAGTCCCTTCATATTAAGATTATCATGTACTTCATTATTTCTAAATTGAGTATTTTTGCGGTTATAAATTCGATGAACCCACTCATTTCCCCATGTTGCCCCTTCGATGAGAAAATTATCATAATAATTATGTCTTGATATTTTATAAACACAATTATTTTCAAAAGCCATGTTAAGAATTTTATCAGCTAAACTTTTATTAACAATTTCATCACAATCAACAAAAAAAACCCAATCATATTTGGCAAACCCTGCTGCCATATTACGAACTTTTCCCATCCCACAAAATTCATGCTGATAAATTCTTACATTAGAAAATTTTTTTGCAATTTCCAAAGTTTTATCTGTAGAATAATTATCAAGTAATACTACATCTTCAAACCTAGTCAATGCATTAAGGCACCTATGTAAATATTTTTCACCATTTTTCACATTAATTGCTACACTTATCATTACTAGTAAAACCTTTATTCAAACTGTTGTAAAAATTTAGCTTCATCAGCAAAACCACTTTTTACTTTAACCCAAGCTTGAAGATAAACCTGCACCCCCAACAATCTCTGTATATCTTCGCGAGCTTCCGAAGATATTGTTTTTAATTTTAAACCACTTTTACCTATGACAATTCCTTTTTGGTTTTCTTTATCCACAATAATTGTTATTGAAATTCTTACTAAAGTTTCACTAATATCATACTCTTCAACCTGAACTGCTAAACTATAAGGTAACTCTTCACCTAAATGCCTAAAAAGTTTTTCCCTTACAATTTCACTTACTAAAAACTTACTTGATTTATCAGTTAATTGATCATTTGGATATAGAAAATCTCCTTTAGGTAAAAAAGGTTTTATTTCATTAATAACAGCTTCAAGTCCCATATTATGTTTTGCTGAAACATAAGTTACTGCTTTAAAATTAAACTTAGATTTAACTTCATTAGCAAAACTTTGCAACATATTCTTTTCTTTTAATTTATCTTGCTTGCTAATCACTAGAACAACATTACTATGACTAGGCAATAGTTTTAGTACTTCTAAATCCCCCTCATTAAATATCCCAGCTTCCACTAAAAATAACACTATATCGACTTCTTTTAAACTCTTAATTACACTTAGATTTAACGCATTATTCAACTTATTTATATAACGTTTTTGAAAACCTGGAGTATCAACAAAAATAAATTGATAATTATCCTCTGTTAAAACTCCTTTTATCTTATGCTGGGTTGTTTGTGGCTTTCTTGAGGTAATACTAATTTTTTGTCCTATTAAATGATTCATCAATGTGGATTTTCCAACATTAGGTCTACCTACAATTGCTATATATCCACAAAAATTATTTAGGTTATTTTCGATTTTTTTACTCCTTTAATTTTAATTAAAGCTAATTCTGCAGCTAATTGACTCGCCTCCTTTTTTGTTTTTCCTGTAGCTGTAACATTAATTTTAAGCTCAAGTATTTTACATTCCACACTAAAAATACTATCATGATCAGGTCCAGTAGAAGATACTACATTATAAATAGGCACCCCAATTTTATTTGCTTGCAAATATTCTTGCAAAAATGATTTACTATCCATTAATATTAATTTTTGTGCATCAATTAATTTATTTTTATAAAGTTTTTCAATAATTTTTTTTACTTCTCTAAACTCAGCATCAAAACTAATAGCAGCGAAAATTGCCTCTAGAGTGTCAGCTAAAATTGATGCTCTTTGCCTCCCTCCGCTTTTCTCTTCACCATCACCTAAAAATAAATATATTCCTAAATCTAAGTCTTTAGCAATATCAACTAGTGCTTCCTGATTAACTAAGGCAGCTCTAATTTTTGATAAATCACCTTCTGCTACATCTGGATAATTATTAAATAATGCAAGTGCAATTACATAATCTAAAATACCATCACCAACAAACTCTAACCGTTCATTGTTAACTTTTGAATAACTTCTATGAGTTAATGCTTGCTTTAATAAGGAAACATCATTAAAAAAATAACCTAGTTTCTCTTGCAATTCTTTGATATTAATCATAACTTCTCATATTAAATCTTAGTCCCGATTCTTTTAAAATCATGAAAATTCATCCATACATAAATAGCTTTTCCTAAAATTGAAGCATCCGGTACAAACCCCCAATACCTTCCATCAACGCTATCGTCTCTATTGTCACCCATCATGAAATACTCTCCCTCAGGTACAATACAAGTAAACCCGCTATTATCATCACTATATGAACAATTCTCTCGATGTTTAAAATTTAACACATGCTCACTCATAACCGATGGTGCTTTATTCCAAGTTATAATTGAATGTTTAACTCCATTTAAATCTTCTATATATCTTTCTGTATGAATAGTAACATTACTAATATCTGTAAAATCACGAGTATAATCGTAAGTTCCATTATAATAATACAAAATAGGTACTCCATTAATCGTTAATTGTTTATTATAATACTCAATTTTATCTCCAGGTATACCTATTACCCTTTTTATCAAATCTCTATTCCTTACTTGCTGATCTTTAAAAATAACAACATCTCCTCGATTAACTTTGTGAATTGGAAGTATTACCTTATTCGTAAATGGTTCACGAATTCCATAATTAAATTTATTAACTAAAATAAAATCACCAACCGTTAAATCTGGTCTCATTGATGATGTTGGAATTTGATAAGCTTCAAAAAGAAACGCTCGTAATACCCAAACCCCTAATACTATTGGAAAAAACTCTCTAGCATAATGTACATAATGCGGTTTTAATACAGCTATATCCCTTTTTTTCTTTAAAATTAATTTATCAAAAAGTAAAATGCTTCCTGATATTAAAACAAAAATTAATAAAACAGTCGCAAAATCTGTCCATTCAGAAATTATACCAATACAACCCAGAATTAAAATAAAATAGCCATTCTCCATTATTTTACTGTTATTATTTCCTTTTGCCCTAGAAATTAAAATACCTCCTAAAATTACTCCAGCTATTCCTAAATAAAACCACTTAGATAAACCTTGTGATGCTAAATCCATTAATATAACCTCTTTAAAAATTAATAAATAGTTGCTTCTTGCTTAATTACTTTAGGACTTATAGTTAACATAATTATAAACCCTATAAAACCTAATATTATATATAATCCACCTAGCTGCACCTGATTTGAATGCTTTGAAATAGAGATCAAAGAGCTACCTATAGTCCCTCCTATCATCTGCAAAAAAGTATATACAGAAGCAGCTGTTCCCGCTTTATTAGCAAAAATATTCATAGCCCCAGCACTTGCAGTTGGATAAATAATGCTACTTGCTGCAACAAATACCATAATAGGCAATATTACTGTATATGCCCTAATAAAATCAAATATTCCAAAAATAAATAATAATACACCTGAAATTATAAACAAAAAACAACCTAGTTGCAACATTTTATTTATTCCCCTTTTCGTAACCATTTTAGAATTTAATAAACCGCCTCCAACAAAAGAAAACGCCATTATCAATGAAGTATAACCAAATATTTCTGGAGATAATCCCACTTTTACTTGTAATAAATAAGAAGAAACTGTTTGATAAGACATAGTTCCTGCAACTAATAATGCAGAAACAATATTATATTTCATAAAGGTTTTATTACTTATTACTTCTAAATAATCATTCATTATATCTTTAAAATTCAAAACCCTAAGCTGTGTATTAGTTTCAGGTAATTTTTTAAAAATAAGGCATAATAACATCAATATTAATAAAGTCAAAGTTATAAAATTCCAACGCCAATAAGCATATTTTTCAATATAACCACCAATAATTGGTGCCATAGCAGTAGCAAAAGGAAATACTATACCTAACATAGAACCTATTTTAGCCATTTCAATTTGATTTGATGAAATATCTTTTGTAATAGAGCGTGCAATTACAGATGCCCCGCTTAAACTAACCCCTTGGATTAATCTTCCAATAAATAAAAAAATAATATTATAAGCAATACTACAACATAAACTACCCAAGATAGAAATTATTAAACAAAAAATAATTACTGGTTTTCGCCCAAACCTATCTGATAAAGGTCCATATGATAAAGCCCCTATTCCAAACCCTAGTATATATATTGAAATTGAGAACTGAATTATATTTAGCCCTACACCAAAATATTTTGCCATAGAAGGCATTGAAGGCAAATAAATATCAGTTGCCATTAGCCCTAAAGCTGATAAGATAATGATTATTAAAAAAATACTAGCCTTTTGCATACCATTTTAACCTAAAACTTAATAAGATATGATTTTATCATGACTATTAAAGCAGATTTTAAATATCAATAGCTCAGCTAATTTATATTAAACTACTATTTTCCTTTAATACCTTAATATACATAGGTTCAATATTTTGAAGTATAGCTATATTTTTTAACCATAGGCTTAGAAGATTAGTTTAGATAATTAGCTGAGTTTTACAACTTAATAATGTATAAATGTATTTATGTTAAATGTTAAATGTTAAAAACAAAAATGTTAAATGTTAAATGTTATAGTTTGCTAGTATGCTATAATAGCCATGTCTTAATTGAACAAATAAGCAATAAATGTTAAATGTTAAAAAACATAATAGGAAATCTTGAATGATTAATTTTGAAAAAGTAAGGTTGGTGGAACCAGAGTTTAATTCAACTTTAACAACCTTAATTTCCTTTAATATTTTAAAGTTAAATATGCTCATTTATTAAAATCAGATTAACATATCTAAAAGTTCATTAGGTTTTTCTAATTGTATCATATGCCCGCAGTTTGCAATAAAATGTAGGCTCGATTCTGGAATTAGGTTACTTAATAATGTTGAATGATTGGGTGCAACCAATATATCATTTGCTCCAGTTATAATCTTTGTTGGACAACTAATTTTTTGAATAGTTTTAGTTGTGTCATGAGACAAACAAGCAGATAACTGCCCAAACATACCATCAAGCGTTTGTGGATTTCCCACAACACGCTGTATTGCTAATTTAATATTAGATTCACTAGCAAGAAAATCATTACCAAAAATACTAGGTATTGATGCTTTAGCAATTAAACTTTTATCTACATTAGCTTTTAACAATTCATATCTACTTATTAAAAAATGTTTAGCTATAAAATCTAACTTAGCAAAAGAGGATAATAGTACTAAGGTTTTAATAAGTTTGGGGTTACTTATAGCAATTTGTTGAGCTATTGCACCCCCTAATGAATGACCAACTAAAATTATATTGTTTAATTTAAGTTCAATAATAACTTTCAATACTTTTTTAGCCATTATTACAGTTGTATATTCACCTATAGGCTGAGAACTTTTACCTGCCCCCAAATTATCTACTAATAGTATAGAGACATTATGCTTTTCTAATATTTTATCGCAAAGCATATTCCAAGTCTCATATGTACCTGTAAAACCTGCTAAAAATACAAACCAAGAAGCGTCAATATCTTTAGATTGATGATAAATTTTGTAACTTAACATTATATTCCTTATTTTTAGATAATATATATAAATAATTATTTATTATATAATCTATTTCAAGTATTTTTTCTTGAGTAAATGGGTAAAATGGTGTAACAATTTCAGTAGCAATAGCACCAGTTAACATTGTTTGCATAAAACCATCAGTTTTTTCAAGTATTGAACTATTCATACCCCCTAAACAACCACCAGATGCAATGATTGGTACTGATATATTTTTTTTCAAGTTAATTACTAATTGCCTAGTAATTGGACCTAAACCTCCCCCATAAATTGTTCCTTGTACATTCCCTAGTAATGGCTCTCCTATAGGTAATGACTGCAATTGTTTAATTAATCCAGTATAAAATCCTGTTGCATATAAAACAGGCAATATAGTTATTGCATCTATTTCTGCTTCTTGAGCTTGCTTTGAAGAGTTTAATAATGCCATATCATTCCCAGCTAATTTAGCAATTAAAACATTATTTTTAATATTTTTCTTTGCAAATTCATTTTTTATATAACTAATAATTTTTAAAACTTCACCCGATTTATCGGCAACAATTTGCGAAGAGTTAAGATTTGGACACGATAAATTTAATTCAACAACATTTGTTCCATTGTTATAAAGTTCAAGAGCCATTTCTGCAAGCTCTTTTTCTGGTTGGGAACATTTAGTATCCGGATTAATAGCAATACTTGCAATCAATAATGGACTAGAATAACTTTTATTATACTTTTTAATTTCTTCTAACATTTGTTGAAACCCAGGATTTCTTATTCCTGAAGATACTAATATATTATTTTCAAGTTGTGCAATTATTGGATCTTTATTTCCCATTCGTGGTTGAAAAGTAATCGATTTGGTAACAAATGCCCCTAATAGTTTAGTATTTTTAGCAATTTTCTCAAAGGTATTAAAATTCAAAATGCTATCATTAGCACCTATTATCAAAGGAGATTTAAGTTTTACATTGCCAATTTTAATAGAAATATCATTATTCATTTGTATTTGGCTTTCATAATTAATTATAAACTGGTTTTAAAAATAATTTATCTCTAACTTTTATAAATGGAGTTTCAATAGTTTTATATAAATATTAAAAAATTATTTAATTAATTTTAAGCAAGATGGTTCACTGGAATCATTTTCTAATTGATTATGTTCTTTTTTATTTTTCTAACATATGCTTTAGTTGCAACATATACTGCCGAATTGGGGCTTGAGTAACGGTCAGCCAATGAACTAATATTGATTATTGCTTCATTCACGATTGATTTCTCCATTTTTCTGCTAATTTATCTATCTTTTTTATAAAAGAATCTTTTCCCATGCTATAACTATTTATATCATCAGTGTATTTTTTAGCTAGCCCTTTTTTCAAATTTGCATACTCAAGTGCCATCTTAGGGTGACTACGCATATAATCTCGAAAATTAATATGTTTTTTTAATTCAAAGTTTCCAGTTTGAAAAATATGTACATGATAGCTTCTAAAACCATTGATATCTTTAATAAAGAATCTTCTTCCAGTAATTCCAAATTCTCCTTTTGGGGTATAACCTAATTCTTCAAACTGCTTGTTAAAAGTATCAATGTGATTAATATCTTTTACCGATATAAGGATGTCTATTACTGGTTTTGCTGCCATATTTGGTATAGAGGTGCTACCAATATGTTCAATATAAACTAGCTCTTCACCTAGCAATTTTATGATTTTTTCACTTTCTTTTATAAATTTTTGTGGCCATTCTGAATTGTATTCAAGAATTATTACTTTTCTGATATGCTCATTAGGTATAACTTCAATCATATCAACTTATCCAATAATTCAATTGAATCTTTATTCATCTTACTAAATGCAAACCATTTTTTTCCCAAATCCTTAAGGCTTGCTCCTATATGATATATCTCATTATCTATAATTAAAAACCTGTCGTGTGCGAGATCGAATTTTTTTAATTCTAAATTATTGTATTGTTCATTGTATTTATTCGCATCAAGCTTAAGTTGCTGGCTAATATTCTTTGTATATATGGTTATTTTTATATGAGGATTTTTACTTAAAAGTGTTAAAACAGTTTCATCTATATAATTATCTAAAAGAATTATATTCTTTTTTGCACTTTTGATCAGTTTATTCACAAAAACATATGCATCAAAAATTTCGCCATCATAAAATATCCCTTGAATCGGCTTTGTGTCATTTGATTCTAAAGCATTAAATATTTTATTAAAGTTATCGTCATGTTTTAAGAGTTTCTGTTCTATATTTTCAACTCTTTGAAATATACCGGCATTATTTGTTAAAAATTTTCTCATTGCTACAAAGCTATCAATTATTTTTATACTTATATCTATTGCTGTATCACTTTTTAATATGGAGCTAAGCATCGATACTCCTTGTTCGGTAAAAGCATAAGGTAAATATCTTCTGCCACCATGAGTTTCTTTTAAGGTCACAATTTGTGACCTCAAGTTGCTAAATTCTTTGTCAGTAAGTTGAAATCTATATCTTTCTGGAAAACGATTTAAATTTCTTTTGACTGCTTGATTAAAAACCTTTGTCTCTACATTATAAATTTCTGCAAGATGACTATCAAGCATAACCGCAGCATCTCTTATAATATAGATTTTATTTTGCAATTTTTTATCTATTATTATGACTTCATTCATAAATTTGCCCATTTTTAAATTTATGTCCTGCAACTACGTAAACTTTGTCAAGCTCTACTTCACCAGATAATTTTACTTCTGGCTTTTTTGTAACAATTCCATTGCGTAATGTTTCTGCCATAAATTGTGCATCATCTTTATTTACATATAACTCTTGAGCTATCTAACCTGTTGATAAATTCAGTCCCATAAAATACAGAAAAATTATCCATGTTTTCAATGGTTGGTGATGACCGGAAAACATTGTATTTGTTAAATCATCAAATCTTTTCTCGCATATTTTACATTCATAACGCTACTTATGCTGTTCTGTATCATCCATACCACATTTGATTATATTATTTAAATCACAATGCGGACAACGAATTGAGTTACTCGACCATCTTAATTCTCTCACGGATTCAAAACATTTTTGATCATCAATTAAATTTTGAATTTTTAATTCCATATGCAGCAAGCCTTTTAAACAACTTTGTTATGAGTAATCCTGTACATTATCTTTGTCAAGACCCTGTAATCCATAAAGAACCATTTATAAATGTCATAATTATATGATTTAATGGACGATTTAGCTTTCAAAATACTGAAACTAAAGTTGATAATATATTATAGTATAAATATAAACATATTAGCAGTTGCTAGTTTATTATAAAATTTTAAAAGGTCAAACTTTATTATAAATGACTCTAGCCATTTAAAACTATAGACAACAAAAATAAACTTGAAGAAGTTGTGGGATAAAACACGACTCGCCAAAATTATACCATACTAACTTACACAATATAATTTGCATAATGTCTTACGAAATAAACTAAAACTATACTATATGCAAATTCAATCTTTATTTTATCATAAAATATGATAAAATATAGGCTTGAGATTAGTTTAGGCAATCGCTGAGTTTTAAACTTAGAGGAAAGTCCGGACACCACAGGATAATGACGCTGGGTAATTCCCAGGTGTAGTTCTTTAGCTGCAACTGAAAGTGGCACAGAAAATGAACCGCCTATAACTTTGTTATAGGTAAGGGTGAAAAGGTGTGGTAAGAGCGCACCGCTTAATTAGTGATAATTAAGGCAGGCAAAACCACGTCAGGTGCAAGACCAAATAGGTGTTTGTTGTGTTATCCTGCACATTTACAAATACGGGTAGGTTGCTTGAGCTTTACAGTAATGCAAAGCCTAGATGAATGATTGCTTTATACAGAATCCGGCTTATTGAACTAATCTCTTTTCTTTTGTGAGGAAAATTCAATCCTTGAATAATAAACTAACTTTAAAACAAAAAATTATTGAATCTAATCTAGTATTTTCGGGTAATTTTCTAAAAATTATTAGAGATAAAATTCAATATCCTGATAATTCTACTTTTGTATATGAATATATTAAACATCCCGGAGCAACAGCAATAATTGCAATTACTAATAATAATGAAATTATTTTAGAACGCCAATTCCGCCATTCAGTTCAATTAGAAATGATAGAAATTCCTGCAGGTAAAATTGATGATAATGAGGCTGAATTAGATGCGGCTATTCGAGAACTTCGCGAAGAAACTGGATATTCTGCTAAAAACTGGACAAAACTTGGCGAATGTTTACCTTGTATCGGTTATTCTGATGAGAAAATATCTTATTATCTTGCAGAAAATCTCTCTGCTGGCAAAAAACAATTAGATAACGGAGAATTTATTGAAACATTTACTTTGCCAATTAAAGAGTGCTTCAAATTAGCATATAGCGGAAAAATAACCGACAGTAAAACGCTATCAGGTTTAATGCTATATAAGGGGTTTTTAGATTCACATTAATCCTCATCACTATCGTTATCAGGCTTATCTATCGCAACGGGAAAATTATTCATATTATAAATGTCTTCCCTAAATTGTAATATACTATTAGCATCTACCCAAACTGTCTCGTAAATAACATATATGTTCAATGGATTAGCTAACTTTATTGTTTCTTGTTTTCCTGATTCTATTTTGCTTAATAACTTTTCTTTGGTCCAAGGAGTTTGGTTTTTTACTAGATAAGTTGCCAATTCCAACGGCTTACCAATACGTATACAGCCATGACTAAAATCCCTACGAGAATAAGTAAATAAATCAGGTGAAGGAGTATCATGAAGGAAAATGGTGCAATTATTAGGAAATACAAACTTAACTTTACCTAAAGGGTTTAAAACTCCTGGGTCTTGACGAAATAAATAGCTAAAATTCTTCGATTCAACATTTGCCCAATCTTCTTTAGAAGAATCTATTTCTACATCTTTACCATCCATTTTTTTAAACGTGCGAATTTCATTTTGTTTTAAAACATTAGGGTCATTTTTAAGTTCAGGCAAAATCTCTTTAATAGCTATATTTCTTGGTACATACCAATAAGGATTTATTTCCATATTTATAATTTTACTGCTTAAAATACAACTTCTCCACCCAACTCTACCCACAATAACTGGCATATTAAATATTAAACGATTTTTATCATGAACTTCTAATAAAAAATTAGGGATATTTATTATAACATAACGCTCACCTAAATCATTAGGGAGCAATCTTAGCCTATCCATATTAATTTTAATTTGTTTTATACGTGTTGCAATTGGAATATTAAGTTCTTTTAAAGTTTCTGTGCTCACCTCACCATCAACATCTAAATCGTGGCTGTCTTGAAATCTCATAACAGCCTCTTCCAAACTTTTATCAAAAACAGCATCATCTTCAATATTTTTTTCGTTAATATCAAGTTCTCCAGTTGCCCTTAATCTTTCTTGCAATAATGATACTCTTATCCCGTGATCTCCAATTTTTAGTTTTTTACCTGAAGGGATTTTTTTCCAACCTCCATTATCAGCAATATCTAAATACTCTAAAAGTTTTTCTTTTAACTTAATATAACCACTATAGCTAGGAGCCAAATTAGATAAAACATCTTTAATATCACCGTTTAATGCATTATTAAATTCTTGAAATAAATCTACTGATTTCTTATCAAACATCTGACTAAAATAAAAAGTTTTTCTTTTTTTATTTTTATTAATTATAATATTTTCACCATATACAAGATGAGAAGTATAGAGAAAAAATGCATCAGTTAATAATAAATCTAAATCTCCTAATAAACTAATTAAATCAGAGTTTTTTTCTAAATTATTTGAAGAAAAATCAAAAATGCTTTTATTATTGCTTTTAATTTTATTTAAAATAGCGTTTATTTCATTAATATGATATTTTTTGGGAGTTAGGCCATCTTCATAAGATAATTTTATAACAGTTATAAAATCTTTAACTTTTGAAGTTAAATTTCCATTACTGCTCCATACTGGCAAAAATTTATTCTCTCTATAAAATTGAGTTGTTAACTCTGAACTACAAACAATATCGTCACTACACATACCCTTTGGTACTGTGGAATCAGTTAACATATCTTTTATATATAAACTTTCTAATTCAACAGCTTTCTGAGCAAAAGAAAATTTAATAAATAAGCAAAAGAATATACTTATGTATAAGATTTTCTTACTAATATAAAAATGGCATTTAAATTTATTCATTGCTAAATTTCATCATACAAAACTTAAGAATTATAGCATATATTTTTTGAATTTGCCCCATATTTCTAATTTTATATCCGCTAGATACTTTTTAGAAGATAATTAAGTTGATTTTTTTAAAAGTTTTTGATATTTTTTTGCATTTGATCCCTATTACTACAGCAACTTTTATACTATATACAAATTAATAAACACTCACACTATTGCAAAAAACAAATAGATATGGCATAATTGCTCCCTCATCTTAAGTGGGCTCTTAGCTCAGTTGGTTAGAGCAGAGGACTCATAATCCTTTGGTCGCTGGTTCGAGTCCAGCAGGGCCCACCACTTAATTAGCAGTTCATTTTATCTAAAGAGAAATATATTATGTTAGATAAACCATTAGCACCAAAAAATGCAAGCAATCTAATCTGGCTTGATATGGAGATGACAGGATTAGACCCAGATACACATTGCATTTTAGAAGTAGCTGTAGTAATTACTGATAATGAGTTAAATATATTAGCAGAATCACCAAGTTATGCCATTTTTCAAGATGAAGTTGAATTAAAGAAAATGGATAAATGGAATATAACAACTCATACAAAAAGTGGTTTATTAGAACGTGTTAAAATATCAAAATTTACTGTGGAAAGTGCCGAAAAAGAATTACTAAAATTTATTAAAAAATACGTCCCTAAATCTTCTTCTCCATTATGTGGTAATACTATTTATCAAGATAGAAAATTCATAATTAAATATATGCCAACTCTTGAAAAATACTTACACTATAGAACAATAGATGTGAGTACTTTTAAAGAATTAGCAAAAAGATGGTATCCAGAAACATATATTGGTTTTAAAAAGCATAACAAACATGAAGCATTAGCAGATATTCATGAATCTATTAATGAATTAAAGTATTATCGCGAAAAGTTATTTATTCACTAAAATTTCCTATAGTTTTTATGTATTAATAATAAACCCAATAAACTTAAAACAAGCATTACCCATAAATAAACTACTGGCACTATAAATATGTTAAACCCTGAATTAACCAAACTTGTAATTATAACCGGTGCAAACATTGTAAACCCTATGTTATAGCAAACTGCAACTCCAGTCAAACTTACTTTAGTAGGAAATAATGTCGTCAGTATTAAAGGAGTTAATGCCGCTGCCACCCCTTCTATAATTCCTAATGTAATTAATGCAGTGCCTAATAGTATTTGATTATCAAGCAAATAATAACATACAAAAACTAAGGGGGTAGCAATAATAATTAAAGTGAAAAAAATCTTTTTTGGATGAATAATATTGGCTAATATTCCTGTTAAAAATATTATAATTAAATTAGCTATAGAAGTTAACAGCATTAAAAAATGGATTAAATCTTGATTAAGTTTAATTATTTTCGCTAAATAAGTCGGCATAAAAATAATAATCACAACTGACATGGAAGACATAGTTGCTGTAATAAATATTCCTTTTAATACTTGCAACAAATGATGTCTAAATAAGTAAAATATTGGTATTTTTGGCTTATCCACAATTTGTTTAAATGCTCGTGTTTCATGTAAACTATATCTAATCTTATAACTAATCAAGCACAATAATCCTTCTGCAATTGTGCCACAAAAGATTCAACTCTTTTTACAAATGTTTCCATATTCTACCTCTATCTTTAATGATTTTAAATATAATAAACCTCACCTTTTTCATCTTTGCTACTAACCCTACCTAAAATATACCCTTTTATATCATGCTCTTTTAATACTGAAAAAACATCATCTACATTGGCTTTATTAACAACCACTACATAACCAATACCACAATTAAAAGTTTCCCACATTTGCTCATTAGTTAATTGTGCTTTTTCCTTAATCCACTCAAAAATCTTTATTTTTGGTAAATTCTTAATTTCAATTTCTGCCGCCAAATTTTTAGGAAAAACTCTAGCTATATTGCCAGTAATTCCACCACCTGTAATATGAGCCATGGCATTAACATTAATAGTTCTTAATAAATCTAGTATTACTCTTACATAAAGCGTTGTTGGTTGAAGAATTGCTTGTGCCCACGATATTGATTCATCATACATTAAATTTAAATCTAAACCTGCATTTTTAATTATTTTACGTACTAAGGAATACCCATTTGAATGGAAGCCACTACTAGCTAAACCAATAATAACATTATCAACTTCTAATTTACTCCCATCAATAATTTTTGATTTCTCAACCACGCCAACTGCAAAACCAGCTAAGTCATATTCACCTTCAATGTACATTCCTGGCATTTCAGCTGTTTCTCCACCAATTAAACTACAAGAAGATTCTTCACAAGCAAAAGCGACCCCCTTAATAACATTTGCTGCAATTTCAACATCTAACTTACTACAAGCAAAATAATCAAGAAAAAATAATGGCTCTGCTCCTTGAACTAAAATATCATTAACTGACATTGCCACTAAATCAATACCTATAGTATCATGTTGATTTAATTCAAAAGCTAGTTTTAACTTTGTCCCTACTCCATCTGTTCCTGATACTAATACTGGATTTTTATATTTATTACTAATTTCAAATAAAGCACCAAAACCACCTATTCCTGCTAATACTTCTTTTCTCATAGTTTTTTTGGCAAAAGGTTTAATCCTTTCAACCAATTCTTCTCCTGCAACAATATCAACTCCTGCATCTTTATAGGTTAGTGAAGTTTGCATACACTTAGTTCTCCAAAAAATAGTATAATCTGGTATAACAATCAAATTTAAATAATTAATAGGGAATTAACTTAAAATGCTCCAGTTTTTAAAAAACAAATCAATTGTTAGCCTTATTATGGTTTTATTTTTTACTTTTGTTATTTTAACATTGCTTGGTCGAATCTTAATTCCTTTTATAGTAGCCCTGATTTTAACTTATATAGTGAACCCACTTGTAGAAAAAATATATAAAAAATTTAAAATTAAGCGCACAATTACCAGTTTTTTTATAACTATAATTGTATTTTTATTTTTTTTAGCTATACCTTTTTATATTATTCCATCTTTTATCTCAGAACTAAAAATTATATTTAAAAGAATTCCAGAGCTTATCGTTTTATTTAACAAAAATATTCTTGAAAATATAAATGCAAAATATGGCACTCATTTAATTTTAAATCTAGAAGAAATTAAAACCTTAATCTTGAATCATTTTACTAATCTTTATAATCAATTTAATTTGTATTCACCTATTGCAAAAAATACTTTAATTATTTTTCAATTTTTAGGCTGTATTGTATTAATTCCATTTGTATTATTTTTCTCAATTATTAACTGGCATAAAATTATTAATTTTTTTGATATGCTAATCCCTCGCAGTCATCTTAAAGCAGTACATACCATAATTAAAGATATAGATAAAATGCTTTCAGCTTATTTGCGTGGTCAATTATCTGTTATGATAATAATGGCATTTTATTATGCCCTTACTTTAAAAGTAGCAAGTCTACACGGAGGGATTGTAATTGGCTTTATCGTAGGTCTATTGGTATTTATTCCATATTTAGGCTTATTATCAGGATTTATTATCACTCTAACAATTGCTCTTGCAAATTTTACAAGTGTAAATCAAATTTATATTATTTTCATTATTTTTATTATTGGTCATGTTTTAGAAAGTAGTTTTATTACTCCTTTTTTAGTTGGTGGCAAAATTGGCTTAAACCCAGTTTTAATTATTTTAGCTTTATTAATTTTTAGTAAATTATTTGGGATTGTTGGAGTTTTATTAGCATTACCATTATCTGCAATTACTGTAGTTTTATTAAAACATGCAAGGCTTTATTACCTTAAATCAAATTATTACAACGAAAATAAATAATATTAAGAATATATAAATGAAACAACCTCTATTAGACTTATTTGACTATAAACCAACTTTTAATAATTTTATGCCCATGAAAAATGAAATTATCAGCGCTAGCTTACAAAGTTTTTCTAGTCAATTCACACATATAATTGGTGAGCCTTTAAGCGGTAAAACTCATTTATTAAAATCATGGGTCAATTTAGCACATATACAATCAAAAACCTCAATATATTTAGATTATCAGGAATTTATAACTAATACAGATAATCCAAATAATTTATATAGTATTGCTGATAATAATAGGTTTATAGCTATTGATAATATCGATTTACTAGATGATAATCAACAAATCTTATTGTTTGATTTGTTCAACTATATTAAATTAAATGATAAAAATAATTATTTATTAACTAGTAGTAAAATTAATTTAGAATACTGTAAAATGAGAGAAGATTTAAAAACAAGAATACAATCAGGATTAAATTTAACCTTAAAAGCTTTTGATGATAAAAATTTATTACAAGCATTAGAAATATATATCCGTAAAGAAGGTATTAAAATTTCTCATACAGAATTAAACTATTTAATGAATCATTTTGAACGCAATATTGGCCATTTAATTAATGCTATCCATAAAATTTCTAGTATAGCATTAATTAAAAAAAGAAATATAACAATACCTTTAATAAAAGAAGCCTTCCTTTATTAAATTATCTATTCATCATCTAATTCTTCTTCAAAATCATACACTTCATCTGTTTTATCTAATTCAATATTTTCTAATTGATTAAAACTATCTAAAAAGCTTTTTAACTTATCCGCACGATTAGGTTGCCTTAACTTTCTAATCGCTTTAGCTTCTATTTGCCTAATACGCTCACGAGTAACATCAAATTGTCTGCCTACTTCTTCTAATGTATGATCTGTTAAAGTATCTATGCCAAAACGCATACATAACACTTTTGCTTCACGCGGAGATAACGTATCTAAAACCTCTCTGACTGTTTTCTTTAGACTATAATCAACTCCATGATCAGCAGGAATAACACTTGACTTATCTTCAATAAAATCACCAAAACTTGTATCATCTTCATCACCAATAGGTGCATCCATAGAAATAGAATCATGGGCTACTTGATAAATTTTTCTTACTTTCTCTTCAGAAATTTCCATTCTTTGTGCTAATTCCTTAGTTAGAGGTTCCCCAGATTTCTCCTGGAGTAGTTTTCTATGTTCTTTACTCATACGATTAATTGTCTCAATCATATGGACAGGAATTCTTATTGTCCGACCCTGATCAGCTATAGCTCTAGTAATAGCTTGACGAATCCACCAAGTTGCATAAGTTGAAAATTTATAACCTTTACGATACTGAAATTTATCAATTGCTTTAATTAGACCAATATTACCCTCTTGAATTAAATCAAGAAAATGTAAACCTCTATTGGTATATTTTTTAGCAATAGAAATAACTAAACGTAAATTAGATTCAACCATTTCTGTTCGAGCTTTTTTCTGTTCTCTCTCAGCTTTTAATAACTGTTTAAATAAACGTTTAATTACTTCCACTGAAATTTTTAAATCATTCTCAACCAATTTAATTTTTTCTTGCTTTTCAACAATATCAAATTTGAGTTTCCTAAATATATCAGCATATTTTTTAGTCGGAACATGTTTTTCTACCCAGCTAGTTTCATTAAAAGCAAACTCTTTCCTAAACTTATCTTCAGGTACTTTAATTACATCACAAGCAATATGAAAAATTTCATTTTCTAATATTTTGATTTCTTTATGTGCTTTACGCAGGGTATCGCAAAGTATTTCAATTTGCTTATTAGTAAACCTTACCTTTTCTAATTCAGTGGTAATATCTTTTAAAACAGCCCTATATTGATCTGAATCAGAGGTATATTTTGCAATAACTTTATTTTGCTTTTCTACTAACTTATTAAAATTTTTAAAAAAATCAGCAGTACGTTTTTTTAATCGTTCTAATTGTTCTTTAGATAACTGTTCTTCATCATCTTCTGAAGTATCAAAACTATCAAGTTTTGTTGGCATTATTTCTACATTTATTATCTCTTCATCGACAAATTCATCAATAAAATTTTCTATCTTAACTTTCCCAACTAATACTTCTTCATAAACCTTTGAAATTTCGTTTACAATCTTTGGACAGTCAGCAATCACTGAAATCATCAATTTAATACTATTTTCTAGTTTGCGAGCAATCTCAGCTTCATCAGTTTTATCTAATAAATCATAAGTTCCAATCTCGCGCATATACATTCGAACTGGATCAGTCGTTCTACCAAATTCATTTGCTGAAGTGGTACTTGCTAAAATTTTCTCAGCCTCTTCTACAGCAAATTCATCATCATCAACAGTCGCTGATGAAGTACCTGATAATAACAACTCTTCTCGACTAGGTTCATATTCAAAAACTTTTATCCCTATAGTTTCAATCATTATGATAATCTGATCAATTATTTCTGGATCAGTAATATGATCAGGCAAGTTATCATTTATTTCTACATTAGTAACATAACCTCTTTCTTTACCTTTTCCTAATAAAAATCGAAGTTTTCTTTTTTGTTCTTCTAATTTACTTAATTCATCTCCAGTTAAATTTTCTGTACCTGAACTAACTAGCTTCATTAAACGATTTACTTCAGTAAAATCTTCTTTTACAACTTTCTTAGATTTTACTCTACGATTTTTACCGCGTTCTAATTCTTCGCCAGTTAAATCATTTTGTCCCATTGCATCTTCTATTATATTTTTTTTATTATCTTGTTTATTTTTTTCAAAAGATTTTTTGGATGCAACCAGCTTACTTTTTGTTTGTTTTTTTTTAACCACTTTTTTAGTTTCTTTTACCATATAATCATTAATCCCTAATTAAAATTTTTTTTAGCTTGTTTTAAATAATAAAGCATTGAAATTATTGTAAAAACAACTGCTAGCAGCATAAAAAAATTACCAACTAAATTAGTATGGTAATCAAGCAATAACAAAGCAATTGCAATAAACTGCAAAGATGTTTTTAATTTACCAATATACGCTACAGCTGTATTTTTTGTTTTACCTAACTGAGCCATCCATTCTCTTAAAGCAGAAATTGTAATTTCCCTAATTATAATTATTACAGCTGCAAAAATAAAAGTCCTATTTAAATCTATTAATACTACTAAACTTGTAGCAATAATTGCTTTATCAGCAACAGGATCTAAAAAAGCACCGAATACACTTTCTTGCTTTAGTTTTCTTGCTAAATAACCATCTAAATAGTCTGTAAAAGCTGCAAAAACAAATATACCAGTTGCAATGATATTTTTATAAGACATTAGCAATAAAGAATCTGGTAAATAATAAATACCAACAAAAAACGGGACAAGACAAATTCTCATCCACGTCAATATTATAGGCCAAGAAAGTTTTTTTAACATATCGTATTTTAGCTTCAATGAAAGTGTAAATAAATTTGATTGGCTAACTCATCACCAATGCCAACAACTTTTTTTAAATCATCAACTGATGCATTTGCAACATTCTTAACACTGCCAAAATAACTAATCAAAGCTCGTCTTTTTTCTTTCCCAATATTGGGTATACTTTCCAATTGTGAAATACTCATTCTAGCTATCTGTTTTTTTCTGTGACCAGTTATAGCAAATCGATGTGCTTCATCTCGAAGTTTATGCAATAGTTTGAATAAAATTTTATTTTCATTTGCCGCTAAAATCAAGCCATTATCTAAAACAACTTTATCAAATTCAGGCTTACGCTTATCACCCTTAAATATAGCAGCTGTCCTGATTTTACCATATAATCCGTTCTCAATCAATATGTTTTTTACCGCATTAAGATGTAATACTCCGCCATCAAGCAATAAAACTTCTGGTAGAGGTGCTACAAGACTTGCTAAACGCCTGTCTAAGACAGTTTTAAATGCTAATAAATCATTTCCCCTTACTTCAGCTGGAATATTATATTTTTTGTACTTACTATTTTCAATTTTACCATTCTCATAAACCACAATACTTGCCAAAGCGCTTTCACCATGATTATGGCTTACATCAATGCATTCTATATAATTAACACTTTCCAAATTAAGAAATTTTGCTAATATTTGCGCAGATTCTTCCAAATTTTTATCGCCAATATAATCATCAATTATTTTTTTTAAATTCAGTTGTGCCATATCATATAATTTTTTTAAATGCTTATTTCCTAGGTTTATTTTCGTTAACTTTATATTATACATGTTATAAAAGAAATTACAAAACTCTTTAGAAACAATTTCATCTATATATATGTGTTTTGTATTTTTACCACTTAAATAATAATTTTCTAAAAAGACTTCTAAAATTTCATTTTTTAAATCATTTTCTTCCTCATTTAAAGTAAAATGATTATCGCCAATATAAATACCATGGCGCAAAATAATTATATAAATAAAAACTTTTGAAGTATATTTTGTAACTAAAATTATATCAGCACTAATTGGCTTATTATAATTATTAATAATCTGATTATTGCTAATTTCCTTAATTATTGCAATCTTATCGCGAATTATTGCTGATTTTTCAAACTCCATTTGTTCAGCGCTTTTATACATACTAATAGTTAAATCATTAATGACTTTAGCAAATTTTCCTTCTAAAAAATCAACTACTTCTAACACTTGCTTATTATAATCAGAATCTGAAACATAATTTACACAAGGAGCTGTACAACGCTTTACTTGATATAGCATGCAGGGCCTTTTACGATTTGCAAAAAATTTATCAGTACAGGTACGAATTTTAAATAGCCTTTGAATTAAATCAATATTATGTTTTACTGATAGTGCATTTGGATATGGTCCAAAAACATAGCTACCTTCTTTGTTATTTAAATTATTTTCTGAACCATCAATAACTTTTTTTTCACGATAACTATCAATTCTTGGGTATTTATGATTAGAAATTTTAATTAAAGGATAACTTTTATCATCACGAAATATTATATTATATTTAGGCTTTAAACTTTTTATTAAATTATTTTCTAAAATGAATGCTGAAACTTCATTTTCAGTTATAGTAAATTCAATTTTATCTATATGTTTTACTAATAAATTAATGCGAGCAGAATTATTATCTTTTTTTTGAAAATATGATTTAACCCTTTTGTGCAAATTTATAGCTTTACCTATATATAATAAGTCATCATTTTCTGCATAAAAACGGTAAACTCCAGGCAATGGTGGAATTTTCTTTAAAAAATCAGAATGCTTTATATTTAATTTCATTTTTATTTGAACCAATAATTACAAAATATTCCTAAAGTAATTAACAAACCAACCCTATTATTTAATAAAAACATATTAAATAATTTATTATCCAAGCGAATAATCATAAATCCTTGATAAATTAATATTAAAAATGCCCCTAATAATAAAATCCAATAATATAAATTCATGCTTAATAAAATCCCTAAAATGAATAATATAAAAATAAAAACTAAAAAACTAAAAATTACACCTAAACTGTCATATTTTCCTAAAGTAACTGCTGAGGTATAAATTCCAATTTTTAAATCATCTTCTTTATCAACCATTGCATATATAGTATCATAACCAAAGGCCCAAAAACAATTAGCTAAAAATAATAGATATGCCTCTAATGGCAATTTACCTGTTAATTCTACAAAACCCATTAAAATGCCGAAACTAAAAGCTATAGCCATATATGCTTGGGGAAAAAGGAAAAATCTTTTCATAAATGGATATGATAAATATATAATTAATGCTGGGATACTCATTAATATAGTATTAATATGTAAAAAATAAATTGTGATAATAAAAGCTATAAAACTTAAAATTATACAAATCAATATAGCTGAATTTTTATTAATAGATCCTCTTGCTAATGGCCGATTAATTGTCCTTTTAACTTTATTGTCAAAATTTTTATCGGCAAAATCATTAATAGCACAACCAGCAGAACGAGTTAAAATTACTCCTATTATAAAAACCATAACTATTTTTATAGGAGGATTTCCATTTCCAGCAATTAATAACCCCCACAATGTAGGCCATAACAACAAGAAAATTCCTATGGGCTTATCTAGCCTAACTAATTGAATATAATCTCTTAACATAATACACAACCAAATTAATAAAATATAATTTTATCATATTATATTTATTAATAATATATTAATCTTGCTCACTCCCAATTATAAAATGAAATATGTTATAATAAATACTTATTAATACATTATTTTGCCTTATTTAATTTATCAATTACGAATAATTTATTTTATAAATAAATTCAATATAACCAACTAGGATATAAAAACTACAATGTTAAATAAATCTATAAAACTTGATAAAGTTTATTTTAACTATGAAGAAAACAAGCCTATTTTATCAGGCATAACTTTAGAAGCTAAGCCTGGCAAAATTACTGCTATAATGGGTGGTAGTGGTTGCGGAAAAACTACAGTACTCCGTTTAATCTCTGGACTGATTAAAGCAAGCTGTGGTAACGTTCAAGTTTTTGGAGAAAATATAAATAATTTAAGCTCTAAACAGCTTAGAGAATTTAGAACTCATATGGGTATGTTATTCCAATTTGGAGCATTATTTACCGATATGTCAGTTTATGAAAATGTTGCCTTTACATTAAAAGAGCACACTAATTTACCAGAATCAATTATAAAAAAAATAGTAGCTATGAAATTAAATGCTGTAGGACTATTTGGCACTCAAGATATGATGCCTCAAGAATTATCAGGGGGAATGGCAAGACGTGTTGCATTAGCTAGAGCAACTGCACTTGACCCATATTTAATGTTATATGATGAACCTTTTACAGGTTTAGATCCTATATCCTTGAATGTAGCTGCTATGCTTATAAAAAAACTCGGAGAAGCTTTTAATCAAACTGTAATATTAGTAACCCATGATATAGAAGCTTCACTAAAAATTGCTCATTATATTTACTTTATGGCTAATGGTAAAATTATTGCAGAAGGAACTGCTGATGAAATTAAAAATACTGATAATCCATTTGTTTGCCAATTTATTAAAGGTGAAATTAAAGGACCATTTCAATATAAATATGAAAGTAAAATAAACTATAATGAATTTATTGGAATTTAAATTAAAATGCTTAAAAAGAACTATATAGTGAAAAGTATTTTTATTATAATAGGAAAAATTGGTAACCCTTTTACTAAATTTATTTTAAGTTTAGGTAATATTACCAGACTTTTTATAAATATATTAGGGAGTTTATTATATACTTTTAAAAAAATTCCTTTAATTATTAAAGAGTTATATTTTAGTGGTGTTCGTTCAATTATAATTATTGCAGTTTCTGGTTTATTTGTAGGAATGGTCTTAGGTTTACAGGGGTATAATACATTACAACGTTTTGGTTCGGTTAGTATGCTAGGTTCATTAGTTGCCATATCCTTACTGCGTGAACTAGGGCCAGTTCTAACGGCTATTCTTTTTGCTTCCCGTGCTGGCTCAGGAATGACAGCAGAAATTGGTCTAATGAAAGCAACTGAACAGTTAGAAGCAATGAATGTTATGGCTATTGATCCAGTTAAGCATGTAATTACCCCTAAATTTTTTGGCGGAGTCATATCTGTACCATTATTAACTGCACTTTTTAATGTTTGTGGTATTTATGGTGGGTATTTTGTCGGCGTAATTTTACTAAATATGGATAGCGGAACTTTTTGGTCGCAAATGCATGATAGTATTATTTTTCATGAAGATGTTTTTAATGGTATAATAAAAAGTTTTATTTTTGGTGTTACAGTTAATTTAATTTCAGTATATCAAGGTTTTGTGGCCAAACCAACCGCTGAAGGTGTATCTACTGCTACTACCAAAACTGTGGTTAATTCTGCCTTATCTGTTTTAGCACTGGATTATGTTTTAACGGCATTAATGTTTTAGAATATACTTTGTTATCTAGGAAATAATATGAAACGCATACTAATTGATTTTTGGGTTGGAGTATTTGTTTTAATTGGAATAATTTGTATTTGTATTCTTTCATTTAAGATTGCTTCTAAATCTAATTTAGGTATAAATAAACATGTTTATACTTTGCATGCCAGCTTCAATAATATTGGTTCATTAAAACTAAATGCACCTGTTAAGGTTTCTGGTCTTACAATAGGAAGAGTTACAAATATAGAATTAAATCCTAAAACTTATGACGCGATAGTTACCATGCAAATAGATGATAGCTATAGATTTACTACTGATTCTTCAGCGCAAATTTTAACTATAGGTCTTTTAGGTGAACAGTATGTAGGTTTACAATCTGGTGCTGACAATAATTATTTGCAAGATGAAGGGCAAATTACCATTACTTCATCTGCTTTAGTTTTAGAAAACCTAATTGGTAAATTTTTAACAAATATAACTAATAAATAATCTTGAACAATTTTTTAACTTAAAGAAAGCTCTAAAATAATGAAAAAACAATTAATTCTTGCCCTTATTAGTAGTATCAGTATAACTGCATTTGCTGATGAACAAGAAGAATCAGCTAAGAAAATAACTTTAAAAACACTTGAAGCACCTAACACTTCTCAAGTAAAAAATATTAATCAACCCATGCCTAAAACTATTAATATTAAAAAAAATAAAACTCAAGATGGTGGAAGTATTATTGTTAATAGCAACGTTTCATGTGAAGATAGTTCTCCTTGTGCAATTGTAGCTAACACTACTCGAGAAGTTCTTAAAAACCTTAAAAAAGATTCTCCTTATGAATTAATACAAGATGTAATTGTACCTAAATTTGACTTTCGTCTTATGACTAAGTATGCCCTAGGTAAAAACTGGCACTTAGCTAAGCCTAGTCAACAAACTCAATTAGTTGAATTATTTAAAGAATTACTAATTTATACCTACTCTTCAGCATTATCTAAATTTCAAGATGCAGAAATCACTATTACAAATTCTGATATTAATAATTCTTCTAACAGTAAATTAGCTATTGTAGTTAGTCAAGTATATTTACCCAATAATGATAAAGCTAATAATAGCCAGCCCGTTAAAGTAGAATACGATTTAGCGTATTTGAACAATAAATGGAAAGCGTATGATATTAAAATCGAAAATGCAAGCTTAGTTACAACCTATAGGAATCAATTTAATGACATTATTCAATCTAACGGTGTTGAAGGTTTAATAAATCAATTAAAAACAAAAAATGCTGGCTTAAAGAAAAAAGTTTAAAGAAAATTAAAGAATGATTTTAAAAAATAACCCTGATGAATTTAAATACAAATTATCTAACCCTTTAATAATCTCTACTATTAATGAGCAGTTAAATAATTTCAACAATTTAACCGCTAAAAATCTTCAAATGGACCTTTCTGAAATTATTGATATTGACTCATCTGGTATAGCTTTTCTTATAGAAATTAAACAACAATGTTTAATTAAAAAATGTAATTTAACATTTATAAACAAAACTCAGACAATACAAAGATTAGCAGATTTATATAAAATCACTATTTAACTATTATATTCTTATAGATTTAATAAAAATATGAAACAAAAATTTGCTTTAATTATATCTGTAATAATTGTAGGTTGTGCTAGTAACGGAACCTGCTCAGATTATAAGCCGAATCCTGATCCTCTAGAAAAATACAATAGGTTTATTTTTAAAGTAAATATGAAAATAGATAAAACATTTATAAGACCTATTACAGTTGGCTATACTTACATCCCTTACCCTATTCGTGCCCCAATTAATAACTTTTTTAATAACTTAAGGGATTTTATAAGCCTAGCTAACGATATATTACAATTAAAAGGTATGGCTACAATGCAAACTACAATGCGCATAAGTTTAAATTCAGTAGTAGGGCTTGCTGGTTTAATAGATGTTGCCTCAAGTTTAGGATTACCACAACAAAAAAATTCTTTTGGAAAAACACTGCAAGTTTATGGCTGGCAAAATAGTAGTTATTTTGTTATTCCATTATTAGGTCCATCAACAATACGTGATACCATAGGACTTGTACCTGATGTATATTTTAATCCAACATGGTATCTAATTTCTGATAACTATATTAATATTGCCTTATATATAATTAATTTAATTGATATTCGCTCCAAATTTTTGGATATAGATCAAGAAATTGAAAAATCATCACTTGATTTATATACAACTGTACGTGATTCTTATTTACAATCAGTACACCAAGAAACAACCCGTGGCGATATTGTAAATATAAATGATTTTCTATCAGAAGAATCTTCTCCTGAATCCAGTAGCAAAAAATAAATATAATAAAGTCTTTTAACGTAACTAAGGATACATTTTATATGAACATGAATTTAGAAATTAAATTTGCATCAATCAATGATGTACCAATAATTTTAAGTTTTATTAAAGAACTTGCCGAATATGAAAAATTATTAGATGAAGTTATTGCAACAGAAGAAATTTTACGAGAAAAGTTATTTGGTAATAAAAAATATGCTGAAGTAATTATTGCATATGTTGATAATAAACCTATAGGCTTTGCTTTATTTTTTCATAATTTTTCAACATTTCTAGGCAAACCTGGCATCTATTTAGAAGATTTATACATAATACCTGATATGCGTGGCAAAGGTATTGCCAAAAAAGTACTCTCATTTTTAGCCAAACTTACAATAGATAGGGATTGTGGAAGATTTGAATGGACAGTTTTGGATTGGAATAAGCCTGCAATAGACTTCTATAAAAGTATTGGTGCAAAGCCTATGGATGAATGGACAGTACAGCGCATCACTGGGCAAGCTTTAATTGATTTAGCAAGTAAATGATTATTGAATTTCAAAATCTCACCATACACCATTGCCCTATACTTCATCAATGGCTACAGCTTTATCATGTAAGAGAATTTTGGGACGATGGAGATCGTGAATTAGAACAAGTAGTAAATCATTATATTAAAATTGATGAAACTACTCGCTATTTATTTTACATGAATAATATAGCTGTAGGTTATATCCAGATATACAACATCAACAGCACACATCGATATGCCAAACTTGCCAATTTAACCAATGAATGTTGCGGGATTGATTTTTTCATAGGGAATCCCAATTATCTAGGTAGGGGCTTATCCTATCAAATAATTTCTCAGTTCATCGCTAGTTATAGTCAGAATAGATTAGTCATCGTAGATCCAATTATCAATAATCATAAAGCCATTCATATTTATAAAAAAATGGGTTTTCATACAATTAATAAATTTGTTGAAAATGGCAAACACTATCTAATAATGGTTAAACAATAACAATTAATGCAAACTAAACCATTTAGATTGCACATTATCTAAATAATTTTCTTCTATATTATAACCTTGAATACGAGGATTAACAAGTCGTTGATGTGTTGGCTCAAATAGCGGAATAATTGCATAATCATCTTGAGCAATTTTGATAGCTTCTTTAAACAACTCTTCTTGTTTATTAGGATCTGCAGTTTGTTCAGCCTCTATTATTAAATTATCATATTTTTTATTACAGTAATGCGCATTATTGTTCCCATTATTACATAAGAACAAAGAAGTGTAGGTAGTAACAGAATTAAAATCAGCTCCCCATCCTCCTTGAGCAATATCAAACTCTCCTTTATGGAGAGATTGAATTAATCCTTTCCATTCCTGATTTTGTAATTGTACATTAACTCCTAAAACCTCTCTCCACATTGCAGCTATTGCAATTGACATTTTTTTATAAAGATCATTATTTCTATATTTTAAAATTATTGTTAATGGATGATTTAAATTATATCCGGCCTCGTTATATAGTTTTTTAGCTTCAGTAATTTGTTTTTCCCGAGATTGACTACTCCAATCATATTTTATATTAGCATACTTTCCGTTTTCAATAGTAGGAGTAACTATAGAATAGAGGGGAATTTGTCCTGATTTTAATACGTCTTTTACTAATACTTCTCTATCTATTGCCATTGTTAAAGCTTTACGTAATTTTAGACTTTTGGCATATTTAGCTGATTTTAAATTAAAATTTAAAAACTCTATACGTTCCCACTGAATAGTATGTAACTCTTTAGGATACTTATTTTTCAATTCTTGATATCTATCAACAGGAACAGTCTGCCAACTAGTATCTATAGTTTTTAACTTATAATTTGATATAGATACATTTGTATCAACAAACGGATAATATTTTATTTTTTCAATACTAACATTTTTAGCATCATAATAATTTGGGTTTTTTTCTGCTAAAATATGTCCATTTAACACATGCTCTTTTAATAGATATGCTCCAGAAGTTATTATATGTATGGGATCAGTCCAAGCTCTACCATATTTCTCAATAACTTTTTGAGGAACTACAAATAAATTTGGCATGGTCATATAAGATAAAAAGGCATTATTGGGATATTCTAAATTTACTTCAAAAGTGTAATCATCTAAAGCCTTAACACCTAAATTATCTATTGCCATTTTATTATTTATTATAAGTTTTCCATTCACTACACTAGATAATAAGAAACTATAAGCTGAGCCAGTTTTTGGGTTAATTAAACGGCGCCATGAATATACAAAATCTTTTGCAGTAATTGGAGTGCCATCAGAAAATTTTAAATCTTTGCGTAAATGAAATGTATAAGTTTTTCCGTCTATAGAAATATCCCAGCTAGTTGCCATACCAGGAATTGGTCTATTTGTTTGATCAAAATCTATAAGTCCTGCAAATAAATCATTATCAACACGATAAGAATAACCGTCTTCTGCTAAAGCTGGATCTAATGAGGGTGGCTCAAAACCTATATCAACATATAATATATTATTTATTTTATTCTCTGGTTTTTTATTAGTTTCATTATGAAAACATGCTAATAGGCTTAATATGTCCATTAAAATAAAAAACCATACTATTTTTCTAAAATATTTTTTCATTATATTAACCTTTATTTGCTTTAATATCTAACTCTAACTCTAAATGAATTTTCTCTAAATTTAATTTTATTTCTTTGGTTGCCAAGCTAGATTTTACAAATAAATAACAGCCAACAAAACCTATTATAATTACTAAGTAATTATCTATAGGAAAACCAATTAAATTTTTTTTATGACAATAGGAAATAATTGTAAGTCCAATTATATATCCTAATAAATAACTATTATTAACAAAAACCTTAATTATACTAGATTTATTTAAAATTATATATATTATTAAAATTAAAATTAAGGTAATATTTAAATAAACCAAATTGTTTAAGCCAGACCAATACATCAATAAACCACTACATATATAGCTAAAATACCCAAAAAATTTATAACCCTTTATAGAAAATTTTCGTGGTATATCTAATTTTTTACTACGTAATACTAGTAAACTAACAGGTCCTGCTAAATATGCAAAGACCGCTATTGAGGATAAAAAACTAACTAATTCCTTCCATGTTGGAACTGGAAATAAAAATATTATTGCAATAAAAGCATTTCCCCATAAACAATGTTCTGGTGATTGATTTTTATTTAATTTGGTTATCCAACTATTAGGTAAAAAATCTTTGCCTAAACCTAATAAAATCCTTGAAGTTACTGCTATATATACATTTGTTGTCCCCAATGGTGCTATAATAGCATCTATAAATAAAATGGTAAATAAAATATTTAAGCCTAATAATGAAATCAACCCTAATAATGGTGCCACCATATTTAGTAATTGTTTTTGTTCAGTATTTAAAGTTGTAAGAAAACATAAGGATAATAATATATATAAAATTAAACCAATAATAATTGGTGAAAATAGCGAATAAGGCAATGCCTTTTTAGGATTATCTACTGTGTTTGCTAGAATTAATCCATTTTGAAAACCAGAAAAAGCAAAAACTAAACCACTTTCAGTAATGGCCAGAAATATATTTTCACTAGAAACTTTAGTAAAGTTATGAGGATTTACTAAAGTATGCCAATTGCCAAAACCAATAATAACAACTAAAGCAATAACTAAAGGAATACCAATCTTCCAAAAACTTATAATTGCATTAGCTTTAGTGACTTTTGTAATTATTAAAGTATTAAACCAAGTTATGCCAAAAATAATAATTACTGCATAACTAACTCCTAAACGAGATAATTGGAATTGATCATTAGATTTAACAACTAAAACTGGAAACCAATATCCTAAATATTGAATAACAGATTGAGCTTCAAGTGGTAAATAAACCACGTAACTTAACCAACCTATAATTAAAAAAAGAAAAGCTGTTGAACTGCTATGCGTAACTCCAATAAATCGAGAGATCCCTCCAACAATTGGTAAAATAGAACTAACTTCCGCAAAAGTTAAACCAATTATAAAAGTTATAAAGGCTGCAATTATCCACGACAGTATAACGCCGATTCCAGCAGTTTGATAGCCAAAAAATGGGGAAAAAAGCCAACCACTACCAATCATTCCACCAGTTGATAATAAAGAAAGTTGCCATAATGAAATTTTATTCTGTTGCATAATAAATCCTAAATAAATTATTTAATAGATTTACCGTATCAGCCTAAAAACTCTATATTAATTTTTATTTAAATGTCCATTATGTAGTTGATAATGTGTTGAAGTCATGCTTGCAACAGCTGTATCATGCGTTACAATAATTAAACTTGTCTTTAATTCTTCTTGTAATGCAAAAAATATTTCTAAAACTTTAGCTCCAGTATTATTATCTAAATTACCAGTAGGTTCATCAGCTAAAATTAACTTAGGATTATTAATTACTGCTCTAGCAATAGCTACTCTTTGCCTTTCACCGCCTGAGAGTTGGCTAGGGTAGTGATAAATCCTATTTTCTAAACCTAACTTACTTAAAATATCAATCGCCATTTTTTTATTTTCTTCGCTGATTATACCCGTAATCATCAAAGGCATTAATACATTTTCTAAAGCAGTAAATTCAGGTAATAAATGATGAAATTGATAAATAAAGCCTAAATTTTTATTTCTAATATGACAAATCTGGTTATCACTTAATTTATTTAGAGGTTTTCCATTAATTATAATTTCACCTCTATTTGTTTTATCCAAACCAGCTAAAAGGTGAAGTAGAGTACTTTTACCACTCCCACTGCTTCCTACTATGCTAATAGTTTCGCCAGGCTTAACAGTTAAATTAATGTCTGCTAAAATCTCAAGCGTGTTTTCTCCTTGAGAATATGATTTATATAAATTATGACACTCTAAAATAGGTATTTTATTCATAACGCAACGCTTCAGCTGGATCAATTTTAGCTGCACTTCTACTTGGATATATAGTTGCTAAAAAACTCAAACTAATCGATACTAAAAAAATAATAGCAACATCTGAAAATACTATATGTGAAGGTAAATAATCAATATTATATACGGTCCCATTGATAATTTTACTATGAGTAAGTTTCTCAATAAAATGTAAAATCCTTCCTATATAATTAGCTAAAATTATCCCTAAAGCCGTTCCTGTTATAGTTCCTATTATACCTGCTAAGCCCCCTTGAATTATAAAAATATTCATAATATTTTTTTTACTTGCACCCATAGTTCGCAAAATAGCAATATCTGATTTTTTTTCATTAACAGTCATAACTAAAGTTGAAACTAGATTAAATGCAGCAACTGCTACTATTAAAGTTAAAATTATAGACATCATTTTCTTTTCCATTTCCACAGCAGCAAAATAATCTTGATGCTGATCTATCCAATCACTAATCATTATGCCTGTGGGCAATACTTTTTCTAATTCTTCTTTATTTTTTACAGTTCTTGATAAATCTTTAACTTTTAAACGTAAACCGCTAACTCCATTATTCATTTTAAATAGTATTTGTGCATCATTAAGATTAATATAAACCATTGAACTATCATATTGATACATGTGTGTATTAAATATCCCTCCAATAGTGAATTGTTTTAGACGTGGAATAACGCCTGCTGGTGTTGATTGCCCATCTGGAGTAATAATAGTAATTTTATCACCAACTCCTACCCCCAACTGTTTAGCCAATTCTACACCTACTAAAACCTTAAAACTACTAGGGGTTAAAGAATTATAACTACCTTTTATTAAAGTATTAGCAATATTATTAACTCCCATTTCATATTTAGGAATTATACCTCTTACTAAAACACCATTTACATTACCCTCAAAATTAATCAAGGCATTACCATCAACATAAGGTGCATAATTTATTATTTGAGAATTTGTTTTAGTTTTTTCACCAATTTCTTGCCAATTTTGTAAAATTCCTGACGCGTCTGATAGTTGCATATGCGAAGAAATACCAATTATTTTAGCCCTAATATCCCGCTGAAAACCATTCATAACTGATAAAACTGTAATTAATGCTGCAACCCCTAATGCAATACCTATTATAGAAACAATAGATATAAAAGATACAAAACTATTTTTTTGCTTTGCTTTTAGATATCTTAATCCTATTTTTACTTCAAACCTAGTAAACATAATTAACCCTTTTCATATGGATTGAATAAATTCTCAATAAGATTCATAAGATATAACCTTAATTGTTCAGGGTTAATGCCCATTAATATACCATCTTCAAATGCATCTTGAGCAATTTGTCTTAACTCTTCAATGTTTTGTTCCATCACTTTAATTTTTTCTAAACAAGTAATTTTTTCACCTTTTGAACTATACCAAATTGGGTAATCATTCATATTATTAATGCCTTTTCCTTGCTTTCTTTGTATGTCTATTTTTTGATTTTCTTGGAGTATAATGAGCTCTATTTTTTCTTATAGAATGTCTATGTCTAACATGAGATTTTTTCTTATGCTTATAATATTGTGGTAGTGCTTCATCTTCTAAATACTGATAATTTTCAATTATAGTATTACCATTATCATCTTCGTTTTCTTGAACAATCCTTTTTGCACCATTAAATTTTGAACGCCAATATGCATCTAATTTTGTTATTTTAATAGTATCTCCAGTTCTTTGAGATTGAATAAATTGATTATTACCAATATACATACCCATATGACTATTTGAATATCCCATCGTATTAAAAAATAATAAATCTCCCGGTTCTAAATCTTTTAGTTTTATTCTTTTACCAAGTCTTGCCATTTCTCTTGCCGTACGAGGTAAGGTTATACCTAAAGATTTTTTAAATACATATCGGATAAACCCACTACAATCCATTCCAGTATCTGGTGTATTCCCACCCCATTTATAAGGAATGCCCATCAAACTTAAAGCTTGAAAAAGCATATTACCTACTGCATCTTTTGAACTTGCTGGTTTTATTTCAATGGTTTCATCTGATTCATCATATGCAAAAGCTGGTATAGATATAAATAATACCGCAGATAATAAAAATAGACGTAATAATCTTTGTTTTAGGTTCATATTAATTATTTCTTTATAAGCTACATAAATAACATTAAGCTACTCATTTTCTCATATTTAGCCAATATTTTTCAAATAAAACAATCCTTGCAAAAATCCTTTTTAAAAGTTGCAGTAAAAAAATTATTGTAAATTAAGACTTTGTAAAATGATTTCGCTAATATAAATCTATAAAAGACCATCTAAAATATTCTGCTATAATACTGACCTATTTATAAATAATGGAAAATATATAGTAATGAATAAAGAATATGAATTTAACAAATTAACTAAACGCTTAAGAGCATCTGTTGGTAAAGCTATCCATGATTATCAAATGATAGTCAATGATGATAAAATCATGGTATGTTTATCTGGAGGAAAAGATAGTTATACTTTGCTAGATATATTACTTGGCTTAAAAAAAATATCTCCAATCAATTTTGAAATAATTGCCGTCAATCTAGACCAAGGTCAACCAGGATTCCCTAAACACATACTTCCTCAATATCTTAATGATCTTAATATTCCATATAAAATTATAGAAGAAGATACTTATAGTACCGTAAAAAGAATAATTCCCGAAGGAAAAACCACATGTAGTTTATGTTCCAGACTTCGCCGTGGTATATTATACAGAGTTGCACAAGAAGTTGGCGCAACTAAAATTGCTTTAGGACACCATAGAGATGATATTTTAGAAACAGTATTTTTAAATATGTTTTATGGTGGTAAATTAAAAGGTATGCCTCCTAAACTCATAAGTGATGATGGCAACAATATTATTATACGACCACTAGCTTACTCAAGTGAAAAAGATATTAGTGAATATGCTGCTAATAAAAACTTTCCTATTATCCCCTGCAACTTATGCGGTTCACAACCAAATTTACAGCGTAAAGTTATAAAAGATATGCTAAATCAATGGAGCAAACAATTTCCAGGTAGAATTGAAACTATGTTTCGCTCACTACAAAATATAGTCCCATCTCATTTATTAGATACAACAAAATATGATTTTCTCAATTTAAAAAAGCTTGGTGACCCTATCTCTGAGGGCGATATTGCTTTTGATAAAGAAACCTTTTCAGTTCAAAAAAATACTATAAAAATTAATATAAAAAACTAAAATTAATTTTTTCTAAATAATTGAGAATGTGTTCCAGTTCTAAGCAAATGTAAATCGTTAAAAGTTTCTTTATAAATTAGGAGCCAATTTGGTTTAATATGTAATTCTTTACAGTTAGGGTATTTACCATTTAATTTATGATCAAAATATTCTCTAGGCATAAGCTTTTTATTAGCTATTTTTTCGACAGCTTCATCAATTAACTTATTATTTTTACCTTGTTTTTCAAGTTTCTTTAAATCTTTTTTAAAATGGTTTGAATATATGACATTTAAGGGCATTTTCAATCTTTCAGTAAAAAAAACTATGCTGTACCTGTACTACCAAACCCTTGCTCTGCACGATTGCTCATAGTAAAATCTTCTACTATTTTAAAATCAGCCTGCACCACTGGTACAATAACTAATTGAGCAATTCGTTCCATAGGATTTAGTTCAAATATTTCTTTACCTCTATTCCAAACGGAAATAAATAATTGCCCCTGATAATCTGAATCTATTAAACCAACTAAATTTCCCAAAACGATTCCATATTTATGCCCAAGCCCTGAACGCGGTAGAATCATTCCGCATAAATTTTTATCTTCTATATGTAGTGCAATTCCTGTAGGAATAAGCGTGGTCTCTTCAGGTTTAATAATTATTTTTTCATCAATACATGCTCTTAAATCTAAACCTGCCGCACCAATAGTTGCGTATGTAGGTAAACTATCACGAATTCTTTCATCGATTATTTTTAAACTAATTTGTTTCATAATTATCCTTTTTTAATTTTTAACTAACTGCATTGGGTCAATTGGCTTTCCATTTTGACGAATTTCAAAATGCAAAACTGCACTATCATTATCATTTAAACCCATTTCAGCAATTTTTTGCCCTCTACGTACTCTATCTCCTGCTTTAACTAAATTTACTTTATTGTGCGCATATGCACTTAAAAAAGCATTTTCATGCTTAATAATAATTAGGTTTCCATAACCTTTTAACCCATTACCACTATAAACTACATTACCATTATTGCTTGAATATATAGGCTGACCTTCACTACCACTGATATCAATTCCTTTATTAGCAACTATAAATTTTTCAATTTTACCTTTTGTCGGAATAACCCATTCTAAGCCTTCTTTATCTGAAGATTTTTCATTATTGTTAGCTATTTTATAAGGGGTTTTATTCGAAGATGGTTGAGAAACAGTTACCTGTCTTACCTTATTCTCACTACTTTCTAATGAACCTAATTGGGGCTCTTCATCAACATCACCTTTTCTTGTATCATTTTTTGAAATACCTGCTATATTATTTTGTTTTAAATAATTTGGTATTAAAGTAACATTTTCTATTGGAGCTGCATGTTCTCTTGCTGCGCAGGCAAATAAAAATCCACTCATAATATATATACTTAATCTTTTTATATTCATTCAACTTTCCTCATAATAAATCACCCCGTAACTGCCTCAACTATATGCATTTGATTAAAATCAGTTGGTAACATTCCTAATGGAGTAATTGATACCTTATTTTGTTTTAAAAAAACCTCAATATCTGTCCCCATTTCAGCCTCTTCAGGATCTGAAGACTGTCCCTGCCAATATATAATATTTCCTCGTGGTGTTGCCTGCTTTATTAATGGTTGATGTAGGGGTCTTAAACCTAATTTAGTAGTTTCATAACCTCCTATTTGACTATATAGTTTGTTAGGTATATTTACGTTCCACAAAAAAATATCGTCTAAAAGAGATTGTTTTTCTTCTATGCGTTTAACCAAATCAATTACTACTTTTGCTGCTGAATCTAAATTATTAAAAGTTGGTCCAGAAGTTGAACATGCTACACTGGATATTCTATGGATTGCTCCCTCCCTTGCAGCACCAACGGTCCCTGAATATAAAACATCTTCCCCTATATTCTCTCCCATA
>JACCDN010682277.1_pt1 | contig 36158 bp, 37 predicted proteins | sample 7441691 | NCBI WGS metagenome assembly JACCDN01 (sample SAMN15323439, study PRJNA562643) | freshwater metagenome | isolation source: river surface water | place: USA:Blue River Watershed | collected 2017-08-16
GGCAGACTGTAGCCATGAGTACGCGCGAACTCCTGATTCTCACTGGAATGTCAGGTGCCGGCCGATCTACCGTCGCACATGCACTTGAGGATTTGGGTTGGTATGTCGTTGATAATCTTCCTCCCGCAATTCTTCCTGAGCTAGCGCTACAGACAGATGGATCAGATTTTCAATCGGTAGCTGTCGTAGTCGATGTTCGTGGTGGCAAATTCTTTGATGATCTCAGCGCTTCGTTAAACACGCTACGAGAGAAAAAAATCGCCTTTCGAATGCTCTTCCTCGATGCCAGCGATCAGATCTTGGTCGCGCGCTTTGAGTCGACTCGGAGACCTCATCCTTTGCAGGCTAGTGATCGAATTGTTGATGGAATTGCTCGTGAGCGAACAAAACTCGATGAGCTGCGTGCGCAGGCAGATATCGTGATTGATTCTAGCAATCTCAATGTCCATCAGCTTGAGAAGCGAATCGCTGAAATTTTCTCACCCGGATCGCTCAGCGCGATACGGGTAAATGTCCTCTCCTTCGGATTTAAATATGGCATTCCAGTCGATGCAGATCTTCTGCTCGACGCGCGATTCATTCCCAATCCACATTGGGTACCAGAACTTCGACCGCTGACCGGACTAGACGAGAAAGTTTTCTCTACCGTGTTGGGAAGTGAAGGGGTAGAAAAGTTCATCGAGACATATGTATCAGTTGTCATGCAGATGATTCCAGGATATTTGAGAGAAGGAAAACGCTTTGTAACCATTGCCGTTGGTTGCACCGGAGGCAAGCACCGAAGCGTTTCCGTCGCTCGAGAAATTGCTCGTCAACTCAGCGAACAATCCTCGACAGTGGAAATATCTGCCCATGCAACCCATAGAGATGTTGGTCGCGAGTAGTAAATGCCATCTCCACGGGTTGTTGCTTTAGGCGGTGGACACGGCCTCTTTGCCACTTTGACATCGCTCAGATCGCTCACATCAAAAATAACAGCGATTGTTACAGTTGCTGATAACGGCGGGTCAAGCGGAAGATTGCGTGAAGAATTTCCAATCTTTCCACCTGGTGATCTTCGTATGGCACTTGCGGCGCTTTGCGCTGATGATGATTGGGGGAGAAGCTGGGCTGAAATTATGCAATATCGATTTACCAGCGAGGGGCCACTAGATGGGCATGCAGTCGGTAATTTACTTTTGGCCGCGCTATGGGATCGCGATGAAGATCCAGTTGAAGGATTAGATCGAGTAGGTGCTTTGCTCAAAGTTGTCGGTCGAGTACTACCTATGGCAAGTCAACCATTGGATATCGAAGCGGTCTTCATTGATCAAGGTGAGCGAAGGAAAGTTCGGGGACAGAAAGAGGTTGCCACGACTACGGGACGATTTGAGTCACTGCAGTTAATTCCTGACAATCCAAAGGCTAGGCCAGAAGCTCTTGCAGCAATTGCGGATGCAGATTGGATCACGATGGGTCCAGGCTCATGGATCTCAAGTGTTCTTCCCCACTTGCTCGTACCAGAGCAGGTAACCGCACTCACTAATTCTTCAGCTAAGAAGATCCTCTTACTCAATCTTGAGGATTCAGAGAGTGGCGAATTTTCTGGACGCAGCACACTTGATCACATCGCTGCTCTCCAAAAATTAGCGCCGACCCTTTTCTTTGATTTTGTGGTTGCCGATTCCTCTCTCGTGCAAGAGCCACAGGCTGCGCAGCTTCTCAGGGAGAAAGTTTCAACCCAAGGTGGAGAGTTGATCGTGGGTGATCTTCGCCTCGAAGGCAGTGCAAATCATCACGATACGAAAAAATTAGCATCGCTTTTCACGCACATTGCTGAGAAAACTTTGGTTGGATAGACCCATGGCAATGACAGCAGCAGTAAAAGATGAGTTAAGCCGCCTCTCAGTGACACGGCCATGCTGTCGCAAAGCTGAAGTGTCATCTCTGCTCCGATTTGCAGGTGGACTTCACATTGCAGCAGGCAAAGTTGTTATCGAAGTCGAGCTGGATACATCGCAGAGCGCCAGACGGCTCAAGAAAGATATTGCAGACATCTACGGACATGACAGCGATCTAGCAGTTCTCTCTTCAAGTGGACTTCGCAAGGGTTCTCGTTATGTTGTTCGTGTAATCGAATCAGGTGATGCGCTGGCCCGCCAAACAGGGCTTATCGATGGAAACGGTCGCCCCATTCGCGGTCTTCCACCACAAGTGGTTTCAGCAAATATCTGTGACGCCGAAGCTGCATGGCGTGGAGCATTTATTGCTCATGGTTCACTTACCGAACCCGGACGCTCGTCATCGTTAGAGATAACGTGCCCAGGTCCAGAGGCTGCACTTGCACTGGTTGGTGCCGCTCGTAGGCTGGGTATCGCAGCGAAAGCTCGCGAAGTTCGCGGAGTAGATCGAGTTGTAATTCGCGATGGCGACGCGATCGGTGTTCTGCTCACACGATTGGGCGCGCACGAGAGTGTTCTAGCGTGGGAAGAGCGTCGGATGCGCCGAGAAGTACGTGCGACCGCCAATCGACTTGCCAATTTTGATGATGCAAATCTTCGTCGCTCAGCACGCGCTGCTGTTGCCGCCGCGGCTCGAGTGCAACGCGCTATGGAAATTCTCGGAGATGAAATTCCAGAACATTTGAAGGAGGCGGGCGAACTTCGCATCAGCCATGGACAAGCAAGTTTGGAAGAGCTAGGTTCACTTGCAACTCCACCGATGACCAAGGATGCAATTGCAGGACGCATACGTAGATTGTTGGCGATGGCAGATAAGCGCGCTGGCGAGCTCGGTATTCCAGATACAGAGGCCGGGCTTTCTCCTGACCTGCTTAGTGAATAAGAAGTCGGAATCCATAAGAAAAAATCCTGTAGGAAATTGAAAAATCACGCATACACAGTTGCTGTGATGGGGAGTACCTCTGAGTAGCTCAAGATATTGGCTCGACCCCTGATAAGGTTTGCCAAGACCCCAGTGCTGTGGCAGATAGTGTGCCGACTCCCTTTGTAGGGCTCTCTAGAAAAAGGTTTACTCATGATTAATGTTGGAATTAATGGTTTTGGACGTATTGGCCGCAACTTCTTTCGTGCCGCACTGACCAACCCGAACATCAATATCGTTGCAATCAACGACCTCACCGACAATGCAACTCTTGCACACCTCCTCAAGTACGACTCAATTTTGGGTCGCCTAGGCCTTGAAGTCACACATACAGAAGACACACTTACTGTGGGCGGAAAGACAATTAAAGTATTTGCAGATCGTGATCCAGCAAACTTGCCATGGGGCGCAGTCGGTGCAGATATCGTTATCGAATCAACTGGTCACTTCACTAAAGCAGCCGATGCGAAGAAGCACATCACAGCTGGTGCGAAGAAGGTAATCATTTCGGCGCCTGCAAGCGATGAAGACATCACAATCGTCATGGGCGTTAATCACGATAAGTACGATCCAGCAAACCATCACGTTATTTCAAATGCATCATGTACCACTAACTGCCTTGCACCTATGGCAAAGGTTCTTCAGGATAACTGGGGAATTGTTAAGGGTCTGATGACAACTATTCACGCGTACACAAATGATCAGGTAATTCTTGATTTCCCTCACAAGGATCTACGCCGCGCACGCGCAGCAGCAACAAATATGATCCCAACTTCAACCGGTGCCGCTAAGGCAATCTCGCTTGTTCTCCCAGAACTTAAGGGAAAGCTTGATGGCTATGCAATGCGTGTTCCAGTCCCAACGGGTTCTGCAACCGATCTCACTGTTGAGTTGGCTAAGGAAGCAACAGCTGCCGAGATCAATGCGGCGATGAAGGCTGCCGCCGATGGAGCGCTCAAGGGCTACCTTTCTTACACAGAAGATCCAATCGTCTCTTCAGATATCGTTACCGATCCATCATCATGTATTTTCGATTCAGGACTTACAAAGGTGATTGGCAATCAGGTAAAGATTGTTGGTTGGTATGACAATGAATGGGGTTACTCAAATCGCCTCGTTGATCTTGTCGGACTTGTAGGTAAATCTCTCTAATGCTGTTGCATGAACTTGATGTGGTCGGCAAGCGAGTCTTTCTTCGCTGCGATCTCAATGTTCCATTGAAAGATGGAGTCATCACCGATGATGGGCGAATAAAAGCCTCGTTGCCGACCATCAAGTCACTGCTTTCTGCTGGTGCAAGCATTGTGATTGCTGCCCACTTGGGACGCCCAAAGGGTGAAGCAAAACCGGAACTCTCTTTGGCTCCTGTTGCTAAGCGACTTGCAGAGCTTCTTGGTTCACCCGTCCACTTCGTCGGAGAACTGCTGGGCGCTGATGTAACCGCATCAGCTCAGGCACTTAAGTCAGGCGAGATTCTTCTCCTTGAGAATATTCGTTACAGCGCGGCTGAAACTTCTAAAGATGAGGCCGAACGAAAAGGGTTCGCAGAAGAGCTAGCAAAACTTGCCGATGTTTATGTTGGTGATGGTTTTGGTGCTGTCCATCGCAAACATGCATCTGTTTATGATCTTCCTAAGCTTTTGCCACACGCTGCCGGAACGCTTGTCGGTGCAGAGGTAGAGGTTTTGAAGAAGCTCACCGTTGACCCAGCTCGACCTTATGGAGTTGTTCTTGGGGGAGCTAAGGTCTCTGACAAGATCGGTGTAATTTCCAATCTGCTCAACAAAGTCGATGTGATGGCTATTGGCGGCGGTATGGTCTTTACCTTCCTTGCCGCCCAAGGCAAAGAAATTGGTAAATCACTGGTCGAGAGCGATTTAATCCCAACAGTCAAAGACCTCATTGCGAAAGCGGAATCTTCTGGCGTTAAGTTAATTCTCCCAACAGATATTGTTGTTGCTGCCGAGTTTAAAAGTGACTCTCCAGCACTGGTGGTCTCTGCAGACAAGATCCCTGCTGATCAGATGGGACTAGATATTGGCCCAGAGTCTGCTCTGGCTTTTGCAGCCGCGATTGCACAGTGCAAGACAGTGTTTTGGAATGGTCCTATGGGGGTCTTTGAGTTTGCAAACTTTGCTCATGGAACTCGTGTCGTTGCGAAGGCTCTGACCGAAGTCACTGGGATCTCCGTAGTTGGTGGTGGTGATTCTGCTGCCGCAGTTCGCGCCCTCGGCTTTGCCGATAGTGATTTCGGATATATTTCAACCGGCGGCGGAGCATCTCTTGAATATCTTGAAGGTAAAGAGTTGCCTGGATTGTCAGCGCTGGACCTCTAATCTTTGCCAATAGATGTCCCTAAACAGATAACGATAGAAGGAGAAGCACATGCGTAAGCCACTTATGGCGGGCAACTGGAAGATGAATCTCAATCATCTTGAGGCGATCGCTGTTGCTCAAAAACTTGTCTATTCGTTATCGGATAAAGATTATGATGAAGTTGATGTAGCAATCATTCCTCCATTTACTGATATTCGTTCGATTCAAACCTTGGTTGATGGTGATCGTCTTCGTCTGCAATACGGAGCACAGGACCTGTCACCGGAAGCAGGCGGTGCCTTCACCGGTGATATATCCGGATCCATGTTAAAAAAGTTGGGCTGCACCTTTGTTGTTATCGGCCACTCAGAGCGTCGCGCAATTCATAAGGAAGATGATGCACTTGTGAATCGTAAGATTAAGGCTGCCCTTGCTAATGAGTTGACTCCAATTTTCTGCGTCGGCGAAGAGCTCTCTATTCGCGAGTCCGGAACCCATGTATCCCATGTCATTCGCCAGATTCGTGCCGGACTTGAAGGTTTCACCAAACCCGAACTTAAGAAAATAGTTATTGCTTACGAACCTGTCTGGGCCATTGGGACCGGAAAAACAGCAACCCCTGAAGATGCGCAGGAAGTGTGTGCTGCCATCCGCGAAGAAATTGGGGTAATTGGTTCGCCAGAGATTGCTTCTGCAATGAGAATCCTTTATGGAGGATCTGTTAAGTCTTCGAATATCGTCGAGATTATGAAGCAGTCAGATGTGGATGGCGCACTTATTGGGGGAGCGAGCCTAGATCCAGAAGAGCTCGCAAAGATCGCCAAGTTTTACGCACAAGATCAGCAGTAATCGCCTCGGCGAGGGTAGTTAGTTCTGGGGGGCTAGCCTGCTGCGATCTAGTATCCTTCCCCTCTACGAAGTAAGGAGTACGGCTATGGCCCTCGGACTATCCATTTTTCTGGTCATCACCAGCGTTGTAATGATCCTTCTTGTTCTTCTCCACAAAGGAAAAGGCGCAGGACTTTCAGATCTCTTCGGTGGAGGCGTCTCCTCAAACTATGGCGGTTCCTCAGTTGTTGAGCGCAATCTTGATCGCATCACAATCGTTGTTGGTGGTCTCTGGTTTGCAGGAGTCGTCGCACTCTCACTCGTTTTGAAGGGATAAGCAAAGATGGCAAGTGCTATTCGTGGAAGTCGTGTCGGCGCTGGCCCAATGGGCGAGGCAGAGCGCGGCGATCAGATCGAACGCGCGACAGTTTCATACTGGTGCGGCAAAGGACATGAAGTCCGACCATCGTTTGCGGTTGAAGAAACAGTAGTGATTCCAGCTGAATGGGATTGCCCAAAGTGTGGTCTTCCAGCCGGTCGTGATCGAAACAATCCACCAAGTGCCGTAGTTAATGTTCCATACAAGACTCACTTGGCCTATGTAAAAGAACGTCGCACAGATGCAGAAGGTGCAAAGATTCTAGAAGATGCACTCAAGAAGTTACGCGGCGAGGATTAAATTAAAGCGATCTCGCAGCTTCTAAAATTTGAGTAATTCCCGTACTGCGCTCTTGAAGGTGAAGACGCAGGAGCGGGAATTTTCTTTCAGCCAGTGCACGGTTGTCACCTAACGCTTGCGCCATCACTAAGGTCTTAAATCCAAAGTTGCTACCTGGAATCGCGAAATCACAGCTGGCTTCACCGGTAATTTGGAGGAAGGCACCGTTTTGCTGACCACCTTTATGGAACTGCCCGGTGGAGTGGAGGAAACGTGGTCCCCAACCAAAAGTGACCGGAAGACCCGTCTTGAGTGAGAGAACTTTTCGCAGCTCCTGAAGGCGCGAATCATCACGGCGATCGAGATATGCATGGATAGAGATGTAGCCACCATCTTGAACGGAGGCAATAAAACTTTGCAGCGCGGAATTTAGATCTGCAGCAATTCCAAATATTTCAACCGACTTATCTGTGAAATCCGGCGTCAGTACTGGAAGCTGACCGCTCCACTCAGAGAGCAGTGAAGATGTTGCATTCTTTGCTTCCGTGACATTGGGTTGGTTGAAAGGATCAATTTCTAGCGCTGCACCCACCAGAGCTGTCACCCATTCCCAGAAAATAAAGTGTTCACCCAATTCACCAAGAACAGTAAGGTCTGCACCCATTTCGTGAAAAGCGACAGTGAACGCTCCACCGATGGAGGCACTCTCTAAATCCTCAGCGGCTATTGGAAGTCGTCCCACTCCGGATTTACCAGTTGATTCGGCAACTAACTGCTCAATCCAATCCGATAACCCAGGCATCCCTGAGCCGGCATCGATAAATGACACGTATTGCTGACTTTGCGTGGTGAGTAGCCATGCCACATCGATGATGCAAGTGCCATCGATAAGAAAGTTTTTCTTGCAATCGCTAGCAGCATCGAGCAATAACGAGACATCGACTCCTGCCAGCGCACTTGGAACAAGACCAAAAGCACTTAACGCGCTAAATCTTCCACCTACATGAGGATCAGCATTGATAACAGTAAGTCCTTGTTGACGAGATTGCTGATCTAGGGGAGAGCCTGGGTCAGTGACGACAACCATATGCTCGGAAATGATGAGACCCGCCTGATTGAAAGCTTCCGCAAAGGCAACACGGGCTGAGGAAGTCTCAATCGTTGAACCCGATTTAGATGACACAACAACCAAGGTCGACGATAGATCCCCATTAAGTGCGTGTGCAAGATAGTTAGGATCAGTGGAATCCAAGATAAAGAGTTCTCGATCAAAGCTCTGTGCAATCACCTCGGGAGCCAGTGATGATCCACCCATACCTGCCAGAACGATATTTTTGATGTGGCGAAACTTTGCAGTCAGAGCATCGATTTCCGGCAGCAGAGCTCTGGAGCTTTCTGGGAGATCAACCCAATTCAAACGAACAGCAGCTTCTGTCGCTGCTTCTGGTCCCCAAGTTGTTGGATCTTTCTCGGCAATTCGCTGATGAACTCCGATCAGACGCTTATAAAGATCATCATTACGATCAACGCGAGAAAGTGAGGCACCCGTTACTTTCATTGAGCCATTACCTTCTCTACATCGGCTAGAAGAGATATCCATGCCTCTTCAAACTTCTTAACACCATCTGCTTCAAGGGCATCGGTAATCTTCTCGAGTGAAATTCCAAGAGCTGCTAGCTCTTTGAGAGCTCTCTCCGCATTCGCAAGCTCGGCTGTTATGGACTCTGCATTGACTGTTCCATGATCTAGAAAAGCATCGAGCGTCGATTGTGGCATGGTGTTGACTGTATGTGGAGCGATGAGTGTGTCGACATAAAGAGTGTCAGGGTATGCAGGATCTTTCACACCAGTGGATGCCCAGAGCGGCCGCTGGACAAGTGCCCCATGTGCTTCAAGTGATTTCCACGATGCTTGGTTGAATTTATCGAGGAATAACGCATATGCGCGATGTGCGTTGGCAACAGCAACTTTGCCAAGAAGGTCGGTGTTTCCAACGGCTTTCAGCTCTTTATCAACTGCGCTATCAATGCGCGAAATAAAAAATGAAGCAACAGAATGAATTGAACCTAGATCTAGCCCAGCGTTTTTGGCTTGTTCCATGCCGGTGCTGAATGCATCGATCACTTCGCCATATCGTTCAAGAGAGAAGATCAGCGTGACATTAACACTGATCCCTTTACCGATGAGTGCAGTAATTGCTGGAAGTCCTGCCTTGGTTGCCGGAACTTTAATCATGACGTTGGGACGGCCAACAAGTGCATGAAGTGCCACACCTTCTTCGATTGTTTCCTGAGTTTTATGAGCCAATCGAGGGTCAACCTCAATGCTCACACGACCATCTACACCGTTGCTGCCCTTGTAGATATCAGCAAATAGGTCACATGCAACGCGAACATCGTCGGTAGTCAAGGTGCGAACTACTTCGTCGACACTCTTTCCAGATAATGAAGCGATATCAGCCGCGTATTCATCAGCGCCGACAATGGCGGCACCAAAAATACTTGGATTAGTAGTCACTCCTCGGACTCCATCGTGAGTGATGCGATGGGGGAGGCTATGCGAATCCGAGCCGGTGAGTTTCGAACGTGAGAGATCATCAAGCCAGATGGATGTTCCCGCTCTGAGAATGTCTTGATGTTTCACTTGCGTGCCGCCAATACCTTTGAAACAACATTGTCGACTGTGAAACCAAACTCTGTGAAGAGTTGTGAAGCAGAAGCAGATGCACCGTAGTGATCGAGACTGATGATCACTCCCGAATCTCCGACGTATTCGCGCCATCCTTGTGCAATTCCAGCCTCGATGCTCACCCGAAGTGCTGAAGATGGAATCACGCTCTCTCTGTAACTCTCGCTCTCCTGGTTAAACCACTCTAAGCATGGTGCGCTCACTACTTGAGTCGAGATCCCTTGTGCATTGAGTGCCTCTGCACTCTTGACGGCAAGGCTTACTTCAGAGCCCGTTGCAATAATCACGACATCAGCTTTCTTTGGCGCATGTACTAGAACGTACGCCCCTCTATCTACGCCGTCAGCACTTGCATAAACCGTGCGGTCAAAGACGGGGAGATTCTGTCGAGACAGCAAAATTCCGGCGGGTTGCTGACGAGTCAAGATTGATTTCCATGCCTGTGCAACTTCATTGGCATCTGCTGGACGAATCGTTGCAAAGTTAGGGATCGCGCGCAGAGCAGCAAGGTGTTCGATCGGTTGATGTGTCGGTCCATCTTCTCCAAGACCGATTGAATCATGTGTCCAAACAAAGGTCGTTGGAATATTCATGAGCGCAGCAAGACGAACCGAAGGTCGCATGTAGTCGCTAAAGACGGCAAAGGTTCCACCGAAAGCACGTGAAAGTCCGTGAAGTGTTATTCCGTTGAGAATCGATCCCATCGCGTGTTCACGAATTCCAAAGTGGATAATGCGGCCGTAAGGATTTGCATCCTTCATGGCACTTGTTTGTGGCAAGAATGAGCCACCACCCTCGATTGTTGTGTTATTACTCTCCGCTAAATCTGCGGATCCGCCCCAAAATTCTGGGAGCACACCGGCGATGGCATTGATGACTTTTCCAGAAGCAGCTCGAGTGGCAATATCTTTTCCAGCTTCAAAAACTGGTAACGCTGAATCCCAACCGTGTGGAAGCTCACGTTTTACTAAGCGCTCTAAGAGCGCGGCCTTATCCGCGTGTGAGGATTTCCAAGCATTAAAACGTTCATTCCATTCCTTGCGAGTAGCCGCGCCACGATCCTTTACGAGGCGAATGTGGGCCAGAACATCATCTGGCATTGCAAACTTTTCATCAGGGTTAAGACCAAGTTCGACCTTTGTCGCTGCGATCTCTTCATCGCCTAGGGCTGAACCATGCGACTTAGCGGTGTTGCGAAGTTTTGGTGCTGGCCATGCGATGACAGTCTTTAGACGAATAAGTGTTGGCTTTGCAGTTTGTTTCTTTGCAGAGAGCATTGCGGCGTCGAGTGCCACGAGATCAACATTGCCATCTGCACGTGTTGCTACTTCGATAACATCCCAACCGTAAGCGCGATAGCGCGCAGAGACATCTTCTGTAAATGAGACGTGCGTATCTCCCTCGATAGAGATGCGATTGTCATCATAAATTACATTGAGATTGCCCAGCTCTTGTGTTCCAGCAAGAGATGATGCTTCAGCACTCACGCCTTCTTGTAGGTCACCATCTGAGCAGATCACCCAGATGCAATGGTCGAAGGGGGATTGGCCAGCCGGAGCATCGGGATCGAGTAACCCGCGTTCATATCGTGCAGCCATTGCAAAACCAACTGCTGTTGCTACTCCAGCACCAAGCGGACCAGTTGTCATTTCGACACCGTCAGTGTGCCCAAACTCTGGATGCCCCGGAGTTAATGAGCCTTGAGTGCGAAACTCTTGCAAGTCTTTCATGGTCAACCCATAGCCACTAAAAAATAATTGTGTGTAGAGAGTCATTGAAGAATGACCACACGAGAGAATAAATCGATCACGCCCCACCCACTGTGGATCAGCAGGGTCATGTACTAAGTGGCGCTGAAAGAGAGTGTAGGCAACAGGTGCCAGTGCCATGGCAGTACCAGGGTGTCCATTACCGACTTTCTGGACAGCATCCATAGCAAGTGCACGCGCATAGGCAATTGCGCGATCATCTAGTGGACTCCAATTAGTTAGCGATGTTTGGGTGCTCATGATTGGTCTCTTTCCTGTTGAGATGCACGTACTACTGAAAGCCTTATTCGCCACGCTGCGATCCAGAATATTGTCGCACCAGCGAGGTGGATGGCAACGAGTAGTTCTGGAATTCCTGTGAGGTATTGCGCATAGCCAACGCCACCTTGTGCGAGTGATACCCCAAAGAAGATGTAGATCGCCTTCTTAGTTGATTTCGTTACTGAAGCTGCTACCAAGAGTGCGATTGTTAGCCCCATCAGAAAGATCACAGCGTCGGCATGAAGTATTGCCACAGTCCTAATGTCAAAACCAAAACGCTGCGCTTTCTCATCACCTGCGTGCGGGCCACTACCGGTAACAATGGTTCCAAGAATCAAAACGATAAATGAAATGAGAACATGTGCCAACGAGAGGACTGAGATTGTCTTTGTTGGAGCAGAGACCTTCTCCTTCGGCTCATGTCGTCTCGAATAAAGCGAAGCTGCACCTGCAATTAGCAGCATTGATAAAAGTAGATGTCCCGCAACTGGCAGCGGATGTAAATCGGTGAGAACCGTAATTCCGCCAAGAATTCCTTGACCAAAAATTCCGAGCACTTGTCCTGCCGCAAGCGAGCGAAGATCTTTTCTTCCAGATTTCAAGACATAGATCACTGCGATGAGCGCTGAGAAAAGTAGAGCAAAGGTCAGAAGGCGGTTTCCAAATTCAATCCATGCATGCAATTGACCTTCTGCCTGGTGTGGGACAGGGGTATATGAACCTGGTGTGCACTCAGGCCATGTCGGACATCCAAGTCCTGAGCCCGTTAATCGAACCGCGCCGCCAGTGAGGACAAGGGCGCTTTGGAGGAAGAGGAGAACTCCGAAAACTGCCGTCCTGACGCGCATGTGGCAACCTTATGCCAGCCACGCCTGACTTCGAGTAGAAGCGCTTAGTTAATTACGATACATTTCTGTTGTGAAAATCGATCATCATCCAGGCGAGGATATTCGCACTCGCGATGCCATCGCCCGTTCGATTTTGGAGAATGGTCCCTCTACGGCTAGCACTCTAAGCGAGCGTCTTGCCTTAACCCCGGCTGGAATTCGTCGCCACCTCGACCTCTTGGTCGCAGATGGAATTCTGGAAGCCCGCGATCCTCGAGTTGGCTCAACCCGTGGACGCGGCAGACCTTCGAAAGTCTTTCTGATGACCGATGAGGGGCGTTCGCAGTTTGAACATTCTTATGACGATCTAGCTGTAGCGGCTTTGAAGTTTATGGCCGCACATTCAGGAGATCACCTTGTTAACGCTTTCGCCGAATCTCGAGCAGAAGATATAGAACGCAAAGCCACGACCTATCTTGCCAAGCGCGCAAAGAAAGTTGATGCACTTGCAACTTTTCTCACTGAGCAAGGGTATGCAGCGAGTGTTGAAAAGCGGGGGACAGGTGAAGAAATTTGTCAGCACCATTGCCCAATCGCGCACGTGGCTGCACAGTATCCGCAACTCTGTGAAGCAGAGACACAAGCTTTTTCTCGCCTACTTGGTACCCATGTGCAACGTCTAGCGACGATTGCTCATGGTGACGGAGTGTGCACAACATATATTCCACAACTGACTACTACCGCCGGAAAGGCACAATAATGACAACTGCACATCCAGAACTCGATGGCCTTGGTAATTATGAATACGGCTGGTCAGATAAGACCGATGCTGGTGCAAGCGCTAAACGTGGCATCAACGAAGATGTAGTTCGCGATATCTCTTCGAAGAAGAGCGAGCCACAGTGGATGTTGGACATGCGTCTTAAGGGTCTTTCTCTCTTCGAAAAGAAGCCAATGCCATCGTGGGGTAGTGATCTCACCGGTATTTTCTTTGACACCATCAAATACTTTGTGCGCTCAACAGAAAAGCAAGCGACCACTTGGGATGACCTTCCAGATGACATTAAGAACACTTACGACCGTCTTGGCATCCCTGAGGCTGAAAAGCAGCGCTTAGTATCTGGTGTTGCTGCACAGTACGAGTCAGAAGTTGTTTATCACTCAATCCGTGAAGATTTAGAGAAACTTGGCGTTCTCTTCCTCGACACCGACACTGCTCTACGCGAGCACGAAGAACTTTTCCGTGAGTACTTCGGAACTGTTATTCCAGTGGGAGATAACAAGTTTGCAGCGCTCAATACAGCTGCCTGGTCAGGTGGATCGTTTATTTATGTTCCAAAGGGCGTACATGTTGATATCCCATTGCAGGCGTACTTCCGAATTAACACTGAGAACATGGGTCAATTCGAACGTACATTGATCATCGCCGACGAGGATTCATACATTCACTATGTTGAAGGATGTACAGCACCAATTTACAAGTCAGACTCGCTGCATTCAGCAGTGGTTGAGATTATTGTTAAAAAGGGTGCACGAGTTCGTTACACAACAATTCAGAATTGGTCGAACAACGTGTACAACCTCGTTACCAAGCGCGCTACATGTGCCGAAGGTGCAACGATGGAATGGGTCGATGGAAATATCGGTTCAAAGGTAACAATGAAGTACCCGGCAGTGATGTTGATGGGTCCCCATGCAAAGGGTGAGACTCTTTCATTGGCTTTTGCCGGTCCTGGTCAACACCAAGATTCAGGCGCAAAGATGGTTCATGCTGCGCCGTACACATCATCTTCTGTGATTTCGAAATCTGTAGCCCGCGGTGGTGGACGCACGTCATACCGCGGACTCGTACAGGTTCAAGAAGGTGCCCACCACTCTGCAAGCACTGTTAAGTGCGACGCGCTTTTGGTCGACAGCATTTCACGCTCTGATACATATCCGTACGTTGATATCCGCGAGGATGACGTATCGATGGGTCACGAGGCTACAGTTTCGAAAATCAGCGATGACCAGCTCTTCTATTTGATGTCACGCGGCCTCAATGAAGATGAAGCTATGGCGATGATTGTTCGTGGATTCATCGAACCAATCGCCCGTGAATTGCCAATGGAGTACGCGCTAGAACTTAACCGCCTCATTGAGCTTCAGATGGAAGGTGCTGTCGGTTAATGAGCGCTCTCCAATCTAACCTTCTTGAACTTCACACTCCTAATGGACGTGAAGAAGCGTGGCGCTTTACTCCACTGAAGCGTCTTGCTGGCATGCACGACGGAAGTGCAAAGGCGGTCGAACTTGATTCGCTTCAGCCTGTCGCCGAGCTACCACAAGGCGTAACTTTCACTTCAGTCGAAGCTGAGGCGCTTTCGCATACAGATGACATCATCATCAACCGTATCCGTGCATTCACGGGAAATGTCCGCCAACTCAAGATTGCAAAAGATCGAGAGATCGATCAACCGATCATTCTCTCTCGCACAATCATTCAACAGGCGACAGTTGAGTTCGCACGTGTACAGATCATTCTGGAGCCACACTCTCGCGCCACCGTTGTTTTGCAAAATGAGGGTGACTTTAACTTGGGCGAGGATCTTGAGATCCATGTGGGTGTTGGAGCAAAGCTCACTCTGATCTCTCTTCAAGAGTGGGGTCCAACGTCGGTTCATGCTGGCCACCATCACGCAATCGTTGAACGCGATGCAACCTTTAACTCGCTCGTTGTCACAGTCGGCGGATCTGTAGTGCGTCTACTTCCCACAGTCGAGTTTGCTGGCCCGGGTGCAAGTACCGAACTCTTGGGTGTTTATTTCGCTACTGCAGGTCAGTACTTCGAGCATCGCATGTTTGTTGATCATCTTGTTCCAAATGCAAAGTCACGCGTTAATTACAAAGGCGCACTTGCCGGCCAAGATGCACACACAGTGTGGATCGGCGATGTGTTCATTCGAGCAGCTGCTGAGGGCACGGACACATACGAGCTCAATCGCAATCTATTGCTCTCTGATGGTGCGCGTGCAGATTCTGTGCCAAATCTTGAAATTGAGACTGGCGAAATCGTAGGCGCAGGCCATGCCAGTACTACAGGTCGCTTCGATGATGAGCAGCTCTTCTATTTAATGTCTCGCGGAATCAATGAGTCAGATGCACGCCGACTCGTCGTGCGTGGTTTCTTCAATGAGATCGTGTCACAAATCGGAATCGAAGAAATTCAAGATCGTTTGATGGCTCGCATTGATGACGAATTATCAAAGGCGGCCAACTAAATGTCAGATCTACTTCTCTCGCAGTTACAACAGGGCAAGCCTGTCAAGGTAGAAAAGAACGGAAAAACTATCTGCGTAGCACGTGTCGGCAATCAAGTATTTGCAGTTGACGACACTTGTTCACATTCAGACGCATCTCTTTCAGAGGGAGATGTCACAGACTTCAAAATCGAATGTTGGCTTCACGGAGCTGAATTCGATCTTCGTACAGGAGAAGCTCTGACTCCTCCTGCTGTTGCACCACTTCACACTTACGGCGTACATGTCGACGGAGACTCCGTCACAGTTGAGATCTAATCGGGGACAATGATGAGCACACTAGAAATTCGCGGCCTTAAAGTAAGCGTCACCACTGAAGGTGGAGATGTAGAAATCCTCAAGGGCGTAGATCTCACCATTAAGTCCGGTGAAACACACGCAATCATGGGACCTAACGGCTCCGGTAAGTCCACTCTTGCATACTCCATTGCTGGTCACCCTAAGTACACAATCACTGGTGGCACAGTCACACTTGATGGTGCAGATGTTTTGGAGATGACAGTTGATGAGCGCGCTCGTGCTGGTCTCTTCCTTGCAATGCAATATCCAGTTGAAGTTCCTGGAGTATCTGTCTCAAACTTCTTGCGAACAGCAGCGACTGCGTTGCGCGGAGAAGCTCCAAAGCTTCGCGAGTGGGTAGGCGAAGTAAAGAGTGCAATGGAAGCGTTGAAGATGGATGCATCTTTCGCATCACGTAATGTCAATGAAGGATTCTCAGGCGGAGAGAAAAAGCGCCACGAAATCATGCAGCTTGAGCTTCTCAAGCCAAAGATTGCAATCTTGGACGAGACTGATTCCGGTCTTGATGTCGATGCTCTCAGAGTTGTATCCGAGGGTGTCAATCGCGCGAAAGAAGCTAACGGTATTGGCGTTCTATTGATCACTCACTACACACGTATCCTTCGTTACATTCAGCCTGATTTTGTCCACGTTTTTGCCAACGGCAAGATTGTCGAAGAAGGCGGACCTGAGTTAGCTGAGAAGCTAGAAGCTAATGGATACGCGGAGTACGTCGGCGCCTAAGCGCAGATGTATGTGCCATGACCTTTAACCCCATCGAAGTGCGGAAAGATTTTCCGATCTTTGCTCGCACAATTCGCGATGGAAAGAGATTGGTCTATCTTGATAGCGGAGCTACAGCTCAAAAACCACAAAGTGTGATTGATGCTGAGGTCGATTTCTATCGCTTGCATAATGCGGCAGCCCATCGCGGTGCGCATCAGCTCGCAGAAGAAGCAACGGACCTATTTGAGGGTGCGAGGGCAAAAGTTGCAGCTTTTATTGGAGCAGCGGTTGACGAAGTTGTCTTTACAAAGAGTGCGACCGAGTCTCTCAACCTAGTTGCTTATGCGATGGGAAATGCTCCAGTGGGCAACCGTTTCCACCTGAGCACTGGGGATGAGATTGTCGTTTCGCAAATGGAGCATCACGCTAATCTGATTCCTTGGCAACAACTCGCCGCACGCACTGGAGCTGTGTTGCGTTGGTTTGATGTGACCCCTGAGGGACGACTCGACCTCTCACAGATTCCACAACTCATTACAGATAGAACAAAGGTTGTGGCTCTGACCCATCAATCAAATGTTTTGGGAACGATTAATCCTTTATCTGAAATCGTTGCCGCAGCGCATGCTGTTGGTGCAGTTGTTGTTCTCGATGCCTGCCAATCTGTGCCGCACATGAAGGTAGATGTCACCGAGCTCGACATAGATTTCTTAGCTTTCTCTGGGCATAAAACAGTGGGGCCAACAGGAGTTGGCGTTATGTGGGGACGCAGCGCACTCTTAGAAGAGTTGCCACCATTTCTTACCGGTGGATCGATGATTGCAGATGTCTCTATGACTACGGCGACATGGGCACCAGCGCCGGCGAAATTCGAGGCTGGTGTACCAAATATGGCGCAAGCTATCGGTTTAGGTGCCGCAGTTGATTACTTAAGTGCGATAGGTATGGATGTGATTGCACAGCATGAACATGCACTCACACAGGATCTACTAGCAAAACTACTTGATATCATTGAGGTAGCTGTTGTTGGTCCCTTAAATATGGGGAACCGAGGGGGAGCGATCTCCTTTACCGTTGCAGGTATCCATCCTCATGATTTAGGTCAGTTCCTGGATAGTCAGGGAATAGCAGTCCGCACCGGACATCATTGTGCTTGGCCGCTGACTCGTTCACTTGGCGTACCCGCGACAACGCGCGCATCCCTTTATCTCTACAACTCAGTTGAAGACAATGACGCACTTATCGACGGTGTTAAATCTGCGATGAGGTACTTTAAATAATGAATCTTGACAGCCTCTACCAGGAAGTGATTCTCGACCATTACAAGAATCCTCTCAATAAGAAACTTTCACCAACTTTTGATGCTCAGGTTCATCACATCAACCCAAGCTGTGGCGATGAGATCACTCTCAACCTCACCGCGGTAGACGGAGTGATTACAGCAATCACATGGGATGGTGTTGGCTGTTCGATTTCGCAGGCGAGTGTTTCGATCGCCAGCGATCTACTTGTTGGAAAGAGCTTCGAGCAAGCGGAAGCGATTTCAGATGATTTTGTTGAACTGATGCAGAGCAAGGGAAAGAAAGTAGGAGATGAGGCCGTACTAGAAGATGCTGTGGCTCTAGCTGGCGTCTCGCAATATCCCGCACGCATCAAGTGCGCGTTATTGGGGTGGATGGCAATAAAGGATGCCTCTATACAGGCTCAGACAAAGTAAAAGGCTATAGAATTCCAACACTATTGAGAGGTAAGGCATGAGCGCAAAAGTAGAAGATGTAACTGAGGCTATGAAGGATGTAGTCGATCCTGAACTCGGCATTAACGTAGTTGATCTTGGTCTTATTTACGATGTGATGGTCGATGAGAGCAATATTGCAATCCTAAATATGACTCTCACCTCAGCTGCTTGCCCTCTTCAAGACGTTATTGAGGATCAAACACGTCAAGCACTTGCACCTCTGACAAGTGATGTAAAAATCAATTGGGTCTGGATGCCACCTTGGGGTCCGGATAAGATTTCAGATGATGGTCGTGAACAGTTGAGGGCTTTAGGGTTTACTGTTTAACCCATGTCACAACACGCGATGTGGATGACCTTTAGGTCAATCACTGCAGATCCATCAGTTAAAGAAGCCAAACTCAAACCAGGTACAGTCAAAAGAATTCTGAGTTACGCCCAGAAGTACAGAAGTTACCTCTTCTTCTTTCTTGCCACTGTCGTCGTTGACGCATTCTTAATTGTCTCTACACCTTTGCTTTTGAGGAAGTTAATTGACGATGGAGTTATACCGAAGGACGCAGAGCTTGTCACACAGTTAGCTCTGATAGTGGGTGGCCTTGCCCTAGTCGATGCCTTAATGAACATCATCGGTCGATGGTTTTCAGCCCGCATCGGTGAGGGTCTCATTTATGACTTGCGCTCTGAAGTTTTTGCCCATGTGCAACGCCAATCGATCGCTTTTTTCACTCGCACGCAGACAGGTGCTCTCATCTCGCGCATTAACTCCGATGTCATGGGTGCCCAGCAGGCTTTCACGGCAACGCTATCGGGGGTCATCAGTAACGTTATTAGTTTATTGCTGGTGACAATTGCGATGCTCTTTCTCTCGTGGCAGATCACTCTCTTCTCATTAGCACTACTTCCGCTTTTCCTTCTGCCCACAAAATGGGTGGGAAGAAAGATTCAATCGCTGACTCGAGATTCTTTCGAACTGAATGCACAGATGTCGAGCACCATGACAGAGAGATTCAATGTCTCAGGCGCGCTCCTTGTTGCTCTCTATGGCAAGCACTCCAATGAGAAAGAGTATTTCCGCTCTCGTGCACGACGCGTAGCTGATATTGGAATTCAGTTGGCACTCCTCAACCGTTTGTTTTTTATCTCACTTACTAGCGTGGCAGCAATTGCAACTGCTTTCGCCTATGGAATCGGTGGACACTTAGCGATCAACGGCACAATCACTGTCGGATCGATGATTGCAATAACTGCCTTACTGGCTCGCCTGTATGGTCCATTGACTGCGCTTTCAAATATTCGTATTGACGTGATGACAGCCCTTGTCTCTTTTGAAAGAGTTTTTGAGGTATTGGATCTTGCACCAATGGTGACAAGCAAACCCAATGCAAAAACATTGACAACTTCAATGCCTCGAGTCGAGTTCAAAGATGTCGCCTTCAGATACCCAAAGGCTGACGAGATTTCTTTAGCCTCACTCGAGTCTGCAGCAAAACTAGAGACTGTAGATTCTGGCGAGATTCTTAAAGGTGTCTCGTTTGTCGCCGAACCAGGAACACTAACCGCCCTCGTCGGCCCGTCAGGTGCTGGAAAGACAACGATTAGTGCCTTGATTCCAAGACTTTATGATGTAACCGGCGGGTCAATTGAGATCGATGGTCACGACGTTCGCGATGTTGAGTTAGAGAGCTTGCGTGAATGCATAGGTGTAGTGATGCAAGATGCACACCTCTTTCACGAAACTATCGCTGAGAATCTGAGATATGCCAAAGAAGATGCAACTCTTGAAGAGATGGAAGCTGCATGTCGCAGCGCACAAATCTGGACTCTTATCGATTCGCTTCCTCAAGGATTAGAGACGATGGTGGGTGAGCGAGGACATCGCTTGAGTGGAGGCGAGAAACAGCGCCTTGCAATAGCAAGGTTGCTCTTGAAGTCTCCAGCTGTCGTAATCCTTGATGAAGCGACTGCGCACCTAGATTCTGAAAATGAATCCTTAGTGCAAGAAGCATTAAAGGAAGCGCTAAAGGGGCGCACAAGTATCGTGATTGCCCATCGCCTCAGCACTGTGATGGAAGCCGATCAGATCCTTGTGATTAATAATGGTGTTGTCGCCGAACGTGGTCGTCATGAAGAACTCATTAACAAGGGCGGGCTCTACTCAGAGCTCTTTGCTCGCCAAGACCTCACCACTGGTTAGATCCATCTTTCGAATCAAATATCTTCCGTATACAACCAATCCGGCAAAGAGTATCCATTGCACCGCATACGCCAAATGTGGACCGTCGCTTAACGACGGAATCTGCGAAGGAGCCGCTGGAGTGAGTTCTGGAAGAGAACCCGAGATGAGATCTAAGTAGTAATCCTCTGAGTCACTTCCTGACTGGGCATTTAACTTACTGATCAATGCTCCGTCGCGATTTATGGGGAGTGCGAAGAAAGATCCCGATGGAAGAGAAGAATCGAGTCGAAGTCGGGCAGTTATGGAGACAACACCTTGCGGAACATCGGGTGTATCGGGTGCAACTGTTGCGGATGCGCCCGCGGCAACCCATCCGCGATCTACCCAAATGGAATCACCAGTCGTTGTTGTAAAACGTGTCAAGACTGCATATCCATACTTGCCCTCGAAATATCGATTTCGTAAAAGTATTTGCTCATCAGCATTAAAGGATCCAGCCGTCGTTACGGTGCGCCACTCATTAGCTTGTGCACTCGATTTTAAAGTCTGCAAATCGACGGCAGGAATATTTATATGGGCCTCAATTTTTGCATTGCGCGCTTTTCGATCTTCACCGCGATGGAACTGCCACTGCGAAGCCCATAGACAACCAGCTATCAAGACAATAGCAATCAGACTTTTGAGGATTGCGTTCTTCTCGCCTGACCGAATCACAATGAAGAGTGTAGTTAAGAAAGTGAGCGAGGTTTCTTTGCTAGGAGTGCGGCACCAGGGGTAATGGTTTCGCGTCCTGCGTTGGCAATGACAACAGCTATATATGGCAACGTCACAGCTCCAAAGAGGGCAAACCATCTAAATGGACTTGGTAATACGACGGTGAGAACAAAACAGAGGGTACGAATCATCATTGAGATGAAATAGCGCTTCTGGCGTCCAGAGAGATCATTGCTGAGGGCTTTGGGGGCGCTAGTGACGTCATAGACCTCATTTGATCCTGCCCCAGATGTTGTTGCCATGCGATAAGAGTAGGTCCGTCGCAACAGATGGGCGACTTCAAATGCAGGTTACGCATAGGTAGCAGGGTAAGTTTGGCCACATGAGCCCAATAGCACTCGTCACAGGGGGTAATCGCGGTATTGGCTTAGCGATAGCCAAATCTCTCCAATCTGATGGTTGGGAAGTTGTAGTCACCTACCGCAGCGGCGATGCGCCTGCAGATTTTAAATCCGTAAAGATGGATGTCACCTCAGAGGATTCAGTGGATGCCGCGTTTCTCTCGATTGAGGAGCAATGGGGGACTCCAGAAGTTATTGTTGCAAACGCCGGAATTACTAAGGACACACTTGTACTTCGCATGAGTGAAGAGGATTTCACTTCAGTCATAGACACCAATCTCACCGGTGCTTTCAGAGTGGCCAAGCGCGGGTCTAAAGGACTTCTCAAACTCAAACGCGGACGATTGATTTTTATTGGATCAGTTGTTGGTGGAGTCGGCGCAGCAGGACAAGTGAATTACTCGGCTAGCAAGGCTGGACTAGTCGGAATGGCTCGTTCTTTTGCTCGCGAACTCGGATCCCGTTCGATTACCGCAAATGTAATTGCACCAGGTTTCGTTGAGACAGATATGACCGCTGATCTCGATGAGAAAAGACGCGGTGATATCGCTGCCCAGGTTCCGCTTGGTCGTTTTTGCAGTGCAGAAGAAATCGCGGAAGTTGTAACTTTTATCGCCTCACCGAAGGCGAGTTACATCACGGGAGCAATCATTCCGGTTGATGGGGGATTAGGAATGGGGCACTAAATGGGGATTCTCGAAGGAAAAAATATCTTGGTGACAGGAGTTCTTACCGATGGCTCTATCGCATTTCACATCGCAAAGATCGCACAAGAACAAGGCGCGAATGTAGTTCTCACTGGATTTGGGCGTGCGTTAAGCCTGACTACTCGTATCGCTGGACGTCTTCCGCAAACTCCGCCGATTATTGAACTCGATGTTACAAATAATGATCACCTTCAGGGTTTAGCGACCCAAATTCAGCAACACGTTCCACACCTCGATGGTGTCGTGCACTCGATTGGGTTCGCTCCTGAGTCAGCACTTGGAGGTAATTTTCTCAATACAGAGTGGGAAGATGTAGCCACCGCAGTTCAAGTTTCTGCTTATTCGCTGAAATCATTGACAATGGCATGTAGGCCGACGTTTAAAGATGGTGCTTCGATCGTGGGACTAGATTTCGACGCTGCTGTCGCTTGGCCGAAGTATGACTGGATGGGAGTCGCTAAGGCAGCTCTCGAATCAACATCTCGATATCTTGCTCGCGATCTTGGAAGCGAGAACATACGAATCAATTTAGTTGCGGCAGGCCCGATTCGTACAATGGCAGCGAAATCCATTCCTGGATTCGATGAATTTGAAAAGGTATGGAATGAACGCTCTCCACTGCACTGGGATGTAACCGATCCAACACCAGCTGCCAAGGCGGCGATTGCATTGTTGAGTGATTGGTTCCCGAAGACAACCGGTGAAATTATCCACGTCGATGGTGGGCTTCATGCGATGGGTGCATAAACGCACCTTTGCCTTCCTTCTCGCCGTTCTCATCCCTGCGATAGTCGGTGTCGGATACCTAGCAAAGAGTGAAACGAATGAAGCCGAGCAATCATTTACTGCGCCGGTTGTTGATAATTCTGCCAGTGTGTCCATTAGCTGTTTTGATCTGGAGAAGTTGATCATCTTCTCTACGACTAAGTCAGCCTGCCCAACAGATTTTCTCTTCCTAGGAAATAGTCCGCTGACAGAAAGTGCGACAGCTACCGGTGAAGTTCTAGAGATTCACCCTTTATTGATGGCACGATTTGTGGCCGCTCAATCTTTTGCACAAGCTGACGGAGTTAAACTCACCCTCACTTCAGGATTTAGATCCATAGAGCGTCAACAGATGCTCTTTGATCGTGAAGTTGCAATTCGCGGGAGTGAGACTGAAGCGGCTAAATGGGTTCTGCCACCACAGTTCTCGCACCACCCCCAAGGATTGGCTATCGATGTGAATTACCCAGACGATCGAGCGGGGGCTTTCTGGCTCGAGAAGAACGGAGCCCGCTTTGGGTTATGTCGGGTCTACGCCAATGAATGGTGGCACTTTGAAGGTGTGATCGCCCCCGGCCAGAGTTGCCCACCGTTGGCTGCCAACGCCCTGGTCGATCTCGTTGATCCCGAATAGCGCCGCCCCGATTTCCTGATTAAGCACTTCCTCGGTATTCTTGCCCCAGACCAGTAGCGGCTCTCCGTTACTGCAAGAGGAGCTCACCGCTCCCACCTTCATCGCCTCGGCGAGCTGGTTATGTCGGATGAAGAAGGCTCATAGAGCCGTGGGTTTCTCCCACACTTCACTGCCTGCGGTGTCCTTTTGCAGAAACTTCCGTTACATCAGAAGAAACGCGAAAGTCCGACCGAAGGAGTAGAAATCACCACTGAACCGCGCATCAATGATCGAATCCGCACACCCCAAATTCGTCTCATCAATTACACCGGTGAACAAGTTGGAGTTGTAGATATCGAAGTAGCCCTAGCTATGGCAGATGAAATCGGTCTCGACCTCGTTGAGATTGCTCCAGAAGCCAACCCACCTGTATGCAAAATCATGGACTTCGGAAAGTTCAAGTATGAAGCAGCACAGAAGGCACGCGAGGCTCGACAGAACCAGACCCACATTGTGGTGAAGGAAGTGCGTATGACCCCCAAGATCGAAGCTCACGATTACGAAACTAAAAAGAACGCGATCGAGAAATTCCTCAAGGGTGGCGACAAGGTAAAGATCACGATGAAATTTCGTGGCCGTGAACAAACTCGTCCGGAGATGGGCTTCAAGTTGTTACAGCGTCTTGCAGAAGATGTTGTAGAACATGGATTCGTTGAGTTCGCCCCTAAGCAAGAGGGACGAAACATGACGATGGTATTGGGTCCGACGAAAAAGAAGACCGAAGCAGTTGCAGAACAGAAGGCAGCGCGAGCCGCCGCTGAGAAAGCAAAGCAAGAAGTAGAGAAGTAAAAACCGAGTAGGCACAGGAGACAGCAATGCCAAAGATGAAAACCCACAGTGGTGCGAAGAAGACCTTCCGCGTCACAGGTACAGGAAAGATCATGCATGAGCGTGCAGGAAAGCGCCACCTTTTGGAGCGCAAGTCATCACGTGTCACTCGTCGTCTTAGCCAAGAGAAGTCAGCAAAGCCAACCGTCACAATGACAGCCAAGCGCATGCTTGGTTTGAAGTAAGGAGCGTGCACTAAATGGCAAGAGTAAAACGTGGTGTCCACGCTGCAAAGAAGCGTCGCACAACCCTGGCTCGCGCAGCGGGCTACCGTGGCCAGCGCTCACGTCTTTTCACAAAGGCGAAGGAGCAAGTCACTCACTCAATGGTCTATGCATTCAATGACCGCAAGGATAAGAAAGGCGACTTCCGTCAGCTTTGGATCCAGCGCATTAATGCAGCAGCTCGTGAAAACGGAATGACATACAACCGTTTCATCCAAGGCCTTAAGGCTGCTGGAATTGAAGTAGATCGCCGTGTTCTTTCAGATATGGCGATTAACGATCCAGCAACATTTAAGACCCTTGTTGATCTAGCTCGTAAGAGCCTAGTTTCTGCGTAATTAGTAATAACGCCGATAATCAATCCCATGATTGAGAGCCTTCATTCCCCGCATGTCGGGCGAGTGAAGGCTCTTATCGGTTCAAGGGGCGTTAAGGAACGCAGCGAATCTTCGCTCTTCGTCGCTGAAGGGATTCAAGCGTTACGCGAAGCCCTCACCTGTCAGCAGGGCCCTGCCATTGAGACTTTATATTTAAGTCCATCGGGAATCGAGCGAATCACGGGTCTCGATGTGACAGAAGTGAATGTTGTCGAAGTTACAGATGCAGTGATGCAGGCGATGACATCAACGGTTACGCCGCAGGGGATCGTGATGGTCTGTTCGATACCCAGCTACCAACTTTCAGAAATTTCAGTTACGCCGGACTCGTTCTTTATTTACTTAGACCGAATACAGGATCCAGGAAATGCCGGCACAATTCTTCGCTCTGCCGATGCTTTTGGTGCACGTGCGATTATCACTTCACCACATAGTGTGGATATGTACTCGCCTAAAGTTGTGCGTTCGACAGCTGGGTCGCTCTGGCATATCCCGGTCTTTGAGTCGATGGAGTTATCAACCCTTCTTTCTGAATTAAAGAATCCTGAGTGCATCGTTCTTTCATCGCATGCAAGTGAGTCAATCGTTGATTTTCGTGCCTCTGGTCCATGTGTAGCCGTATTTGGAAATGAGGGAGCAGGTACAAGTTCTTCTGAATTAGCTGTAACTGCTCGCACAGTTGCGATTCCAATGTCAGGCCAGGCGGAGAGTCTGAATCTCTCTGCTGCGGCTTCGATCGTAATGTTCACGCTTTCTCGTCCTTCGCACGGTTAGAATACGCTCCATGGATCAGGCAGAGGTTTCGTCATGGGTGAAAGCGGCCGAAAAGGCCTTCGCTGCGGCAACTGACCTAGATTCACTAAAAGAAGCCCGCCTTGCTCACTTGGGAGACAAGTCTGTGATTGCACTTGCAAGCCGTGGTCTTGGATCGCTTCCGGCGGATCAAAAAGCTTCAGTTGGAAAAATGATTGGCGAAGCGAAAGCTGCGATCACTGCTTACCTAGAGAAAGTAAGTGAAAAACTTGAGCTCGAACAGAACGAGCGAGTACTCCGTGATGAAGTTGTAGACATCACCCTTCCGGTTTCACGTGGGCATAAGGGTGGCCTTCATCCAATAACAATTATTAAGAATGAAATTTCAGATTTCTTTATTGAGCAAGGATTCTCTGTCGCCGAAGGCCCAGAGCTAGAGTCGGGCTGGCTGAATTTCGATGCCCTCAATATCCCGGCCGATCATCCAGCTCGAACCATGCAGGATACATTTTTCATAGAGCCAGTTGAATCCGGTGTAGTACTTCGCACCCACACATCACCGGTACAGATTCGCACGATGCTTACATCGCAACCACCTATTTATGTCATATGCCCAGGACGCACCTTTCGCGCCGATGAACTCGACGCTACCCACAGTCCCGTCTTTCATCAGGTTGAAGGTCTTGTTGTAGACAAGGGAATGTCCATGGCGCATCTGAAAGGAACTCTCGATAATTTTGCTCGCCACATGTTTGGCCCAGATGTGACCACTCGACTTCGCCCATCGTTCTTCCCATTTACTGAACCAAGTGCTGAAGTTGATATCTTCTTTAACAATCGTTGGATCGAATGGGGCGGTTGTGGAATGGTGAATCCAAAGGTTCTGGCAACCTGCGGAATAGATACTGATGTTTATTCAGGTTTCGCATTTGGAATGGGTCTCGAGCGCACCCTCATGGTTCGCCATGGAATCACAGATATGCATGACATTGTTGAGGGCGATCTCCGATTCACGCGCCAGTTTGGGGTAGGTCTCTAACATGCGCGCACCGTTATCGTGGATCAAGGAGTTTGTTGAACTTCCAGATTCGATCACTGCAGAACAAATCGCTGAGGGTCTCATTAGGGTTGGCTTTGAAGTTGAAGAAATCATTAATCAGGGTGCCGACTTAACTGGTCCACTTGTCTTTGCCAAGGTTCTTTCAATTGAAGAGTTGACCGACTTTAAAAAGCCAGTGCGTTATGTCGGTTTGGATTGCGGCGAGAAGGAAACTCGCTTTGTTATATGCGGTGCTACAAATTTCGAAGTTGGAGATCTTGTTGTCGCAGCTCTTCCTGGTGCCGTTCTGCCCGGCGATTTTGCTATCTCTGCTCGTGAAACTTACGGCAAGGTGTCAAATGGAATGATCTGCTCGGCTCGTGAGCTTGGGTTAGGTGAAGATCATTCAGGAATTATGACTTTCGCAGATGGTGCTGTCAGCATTGGTGCGGATGCAATTGAAGGTTTGCTTATCAATGATGTCATCTTTGATATTGCAGTAAATCCAGATCGTGGTTACGCCCTTAGTATTCGTGGCATTGCTCGTGAAGTTGCTGGTTCACTTAATCTCAAATTTACCGATCCAGTTGAAGCACTCCGAGGCTTAACTTTTCCAGAGACAGGAAAAGGCGTTCCCGCAAAGATTGCTGATCCAGCAACGGCATCAGTTTTTTACTTGCGCACACTCACTAACTTTGACCCCGCTGCAACAACTCCACTTTGGATGCGCCGCCGTATAGAGAAGATGGGAATGCGTTCCATTTCTCTCGTTGTTGATGTCACTAACTATGTCATGCTCGAACTAGGCCAACCACTGCACGCATTTGATAAGTCAAAGATCAAAGGTGGACTCACTATTAAACGTGCGGGTAAAGCGCAGCCCTTCACAACTCTTGATGGACAGATTCGTCATCTAGATCCAGACGACCTCATGGTCTGGGACGATGAACAGCCTCTTGCGTTAGCCGGGACAATGGGTGGAGCTTTCTCGGAAATTTCAGAAACGACCACTGAGATTGCACTCGAGGCGGTTCGTTTTGAACCAATCTGTATTGCAAAAAATTCGCGACGTCACAAACTCTCATCAGAGGCATCACGACGTCTTGAACGGAGTGTGGATCCATCGCTGGCCGAGTTTGCCTCAGCCCGTTTTGTTCAATTACTCACTGCACATAGTTCGGCCGAACATGTTGCAACCGTGGTCGATGGAAAGCCTCGTTATGCACCACTTCTGATATTAGATCCTGCGTACATTTCTGATGTTTTGGGTCTAGAGATCCCACCTCCAAAGATTGCCGAACTCCTTCGAGTCGTGGGATGCGATGTAGATGAGAAAACTTTCGAAGTAGATCCACCATCATGGCGTTGGGATCTTTTAACGCCAGCGGACTTAGCTGAAGAAGTTGCTCGAATGATCGGCTACGACAAGATTCCTTCGGTTCTACCTCCGCGCCCTCTGCACGCGTCTCTGACTTCTAATCAGAAGCGACGTCGCGCAGTCGCGCAAATGTTGGCTAATCGCGGATTAGCCGAAGTTCAGACATTCCCATTTACCAATCAAGAGACGATCGATTTTATGGGCTTTGTTGGAGAGAGAGCTTCTACCTACAAGATCGCCAACCCGATGTCTGAAGAATTTCCACTGATGCGGGTTCATCTTGTGCCCGGCTTGATCGAAGTAGCAGCCCGTAACATCAGTCGCGGCGCAAAAGATTTCGCAATTTTCGAGATGGGATCAATTTTCAGAAGTTCCCAGAAGCTTGTACCGTTTATCTCTCCTGACCTTGCCAAACGTCCAGATCAAAAGATCATCGATGAGATTTTCGCCAGCGTTCCTCCGCAGGGCTATCACGTCGCTGGTCTTTTGGTTGGAAAGAATGAGAACGAAGACTGGCAAGGTAAAGCTCGTTCTTATACCTGGCAGGATGCAATTGCGTACGCGCAGGATGTCTTGTCTCTCTGCAATCTCAAGTGGACTGTTGAGCGTTCTGAATTTGCACCGTGGCATCCTGGCCGTTGCGCCGAACTGATTGTCGATGGCAAGGCTGTCGCTCATGCTGGAGAATTGCATCCTCGAATCGTTGCCAAATATGGACTTCCAGAACGCTCTGTTGCATTTGCGGTAGCACTCAGCGCACTTCCAGAATCGCAACGTGTTCGTCCCACGACTGTGGGCACTATGCCTGCTGCACTTCAAGATGTAGCTCTAATCGTTGATGCGAAGGTGAGCGCCGCTGCAGTTGAGACCGCCTTGCGTGCAGGCGCGGGTGACCTTTTGGAGTCAATCACGCTTTTTGATCGCTACGACAAGCTAGGTGATGGCAAAATCTCGCTTGCGTTCTCACTCGTATTCCGTGCCCCAGATCGAACACTTACCGGGGCAGAGGTGGCGCAGATGCGCGAGGCAGCAGTCGCGGCCGCTTCACAGGCAACGGGGGCAGTTCTCCGAACTGCATAAATATGCAGTTGATTGCATATTTATAGATTCTGACGTATCCTGACGTCATGAAAATTGGAGTAGTCGGGGCCAGCGGGTATGCAGGGGGAGAGTTACTGAGAATCCTCTCAACACATCCGCGTTTTACCATCGAGGCAGTCTCAGCTCACTCAAATGCGGGAGAGTTGATTACAACGCTTCATCCTCACCTCACTTCTCTGAGCGGAGAGCGTTTCTCCCAGTTCTCAGCCCACCTGTTTGCCACGTGTGATTTGGTTTTCTTGGCACTTCCTCACGGTGAATCAGCAGCTGCGGTGAACGCTATTGCAGCGATAAAAGCAGATATGAAGTTCGTAGATATTGGCGCGGATTACAGATTGGAAGATCCAGCGTCGTGGGAGACCTATTACGGCGGTGATCATGCTGGCCATTGGGTTTATGGATTACCTGAAATCAAGGGATTGACCGACAAGATTGCCAATGCCGACAAGATTGCAAATCCTGGTTGTTATGCAACAGCGGTCGCTCTGGCGCTGACTCCATTGGCAGAGTTTGGCGATCTTTCTGATGTTGTTGTAGTTGCCGCATCAGGAACTTCTGGTGCAGGCCGTACTGCAAAAAGTAATCTTCTGGCCAGTGCGATTATGGGCTCAATGTCATCTTACAAATTTGGTGGAGTACATCAGCACACTCCCGAGATAGAACAATGCGTCTCGCATGCCACAGGTAAGGAAGTTAAAGTCTCATTTACCCCCATGCTTGCGCCCATGGTTCGAGGAATCTTGGCCACAGTGACAGTAAAACTTGATCAAGTGATTTCAACCGAAGAGTTGCGAACTCATTTTGCGAAGTACTACCAAGGCGAAGTTTTCGTCTCAATCCTTTCAGAAGGCGAAATGCCTTCGACTCACTCGGTGTACGGCAGCAACTCTGCGCACCTTCAAGTGGCTATAGATGCTCATACAGAGCGTGCAATCGTGAGTATTGCTATTGATAATTTAGGTAAAGGCGCGGCCGGTCAGGCAGTACAAAACGCAAACATTATGTGTGGCTTAGATCGCGCTACGGGATTAAGCGTGCAAGGAATAGGAATATGAGCAACGTCCTCGTGGTCAAGTTTGGTGGCCATGCGATGACTGATGACTCCGGTTTCTTTGCCACAGCATTGGGTCAAGCTCTGGCAAAGAACCTTAAAGTTGTGGTCGTTCATGGTGGTGCGCCGCAAGTGAATGCTGAACTGACAGCACGAGGTATCACACCTCGTTTTGTTGGTGGTTTCCGCTATACAGATTTGGAAACTCTTGAGGTAGCCGAAGAAGTTCTGGCAAACCAAGTAGGTCCGGCAGTTGCGTCGGCGCTAATCTCTCACTCTATTCCTGCACAGGCTCTTTCGGGTCGTCACTTTATTTCTGCTCACACTCTCACTCAATTAGTGGATGGAACATCAGTCGACCTTGGATTTGTAGGGCAAATCACCGCAGTTGATGTGACTGAAATTAATTCACTTCTTGATCAGGGAAAAGTGCCTGTGATTTCTCCCGTAGCCTCAAATCGTGAGGGGACTGGGGCACTCAATGTCAATGGAGATCTCGTCGCCGCTGCGATAGCAGGTGCCTTAGATGCGATGGCACTCATTGTTATGACAGATGTTCCAGGGATTTATCGCAACTGGCCAGATCGTGATTCTCTCATCTCATCAATTTCTCGTGACGAACTTTTCGCAATCAAGAATTCATTTGCAGATGGAATGTCTCCCAAGGTTGCCGCCTGTATTGAGGCAATTGATAACGGGGCTCGTGCGGTGCGAATCATTGATGGCAAAGATCCAGGAGCTTTCGCTCTCGCACTGGAAAATAATGGCGGTACTTTGGTGACTGCATGACACAGAAACAATCGACGATCTCTTGGGATGATGTAATGATGGCGAATTACGGAACCCCTTCGCGCACTTTTGTGAGTGGAAAGGGTTGCGTTCTCAAGGATGATAAAGGTAAGTCGTATCTTGATTTCCTGGCAGGAATTGCGACAAATGTCCTTGGTCATGGACATCCGGCGGTAATCAAGGCTGTCACCAAGCAGGTTTCAACTCTTGGCCACGTGAGTAATTTCTTCGCCCATCCAGAGGGCCTTCGCCTAGCATTGCGATTAAAAGCTATGACAGGCGATTCAAATGCTCGTGTCTTTTTCTGCAACTCGGGGGCAGAGGCAAATGAGGCTGCACTAAAGATTTCTCGCCGCACCGGCAAATCTCGCATCGTCGCCGCACAAGGAGCGTTTCACGGTCGCACCATGGGTGCTCTTTCAATGACGGGACAACCCGCAAAGCGCGAGCCCTTTGCGCCCTTGCTTAAAGGAGTTAGCCATGTGCCTTACGGTGATCTCTCCGCGATGTCGCGTGCCGTTTCCAAAAAGACAGCGATGGTAATTATTGAACCAATTATGGGTGAGGCCGGTGTCATAACCCCTGAAGATGGCTATTTGGCAGGAGTCAGAGAAATCTGTGATCGCGTTGGTGCGCTATTAGTTTTTGATTGCGTGCAGACGGGAATTGGTAGAACGGGTCAGTGGTTTGGTTTCGAGCACGAGAAAATCAGACCCGACGTTCTTACTTTAGCTAAGGGTATAGGTGGGGGATTACCCCTTGGTGCAACGATTGCATACGGTCGTGCGGCACAACTACTTCAGCCAGGTGACCACGGCACAACATTCGGTGGAAACCCAATAGCGTGTGCGGCAGCAAATGCCGTTCTTGATGTCATTGAGAGTAAGAAGTTGATGCAATCAGCAAAAGTTTTTGAAAAGAAGATTAAGAAAACACTTTCAGTGCTACCTGGAGTCTCGGAAGTTCGAGGTAGGGGATTGCTTTTAGGTATTGAACTATCAGCTCCCATAGCTAAGCAGGTTGCAGCTTCGATGCTAGATGCCGGAGTAATCGTCAATGCTGCCAATGAAAATACGATTCGCATCGCACCTCCGCTTATTGTCACGATGGCGCAAATAGAAAAGTTTACTTCAGTCTTTGTTAATGTAATGAGGGAGGCAGACCATGGCTAAAGTTCAACCAATCAACTCCGTATCAGCTCGCCGTTCGGCTGCGATTTCGGCAATAGCGACAGGACGAATTCATAGTCAAGAAGATTTAGTTCAGGCGCTAAAGAAGGCGGGATACGCCGTTACTCAGGCGACGGCTAGCAGAGATATCGAAGAGATTGGTGCTGTCCGCATTCGTAACCGCAACGGCGAAATGGTCTACTCCATCTCAGAAGATAGCGATTCATCTCTTGCCCGATCTCTACCGATGCCACAGGACCTTATTTTGAGTGTGGATGCAAGTGGCAATCTCGCAGTTGTGCGCACGCCACCTGGGGGAGCCCAACTACTTGCCAGCTCTCTTGATCATTCGGGCATCAAGGAAATTATTGGCACAATTGCCGGTGATGACACTGTTCTTGTTGTTTCGAAGAGCGCGACCGGTGGGAATGCATTAGCGCGCGAGTTGCTCGCATTTGCTGGAAAAACTAAGACAAAGAAGAGAAGGTAGATAAATGTCACTGTGGGGCGGAAGATTTTCAGAAGAACCGGCAGATGCTGTTTTCGCCTTATCGCGGAGCGTGCATTTTGATTGGCGACTAGCTCCGTATGATCTGCGCGCATCCCTTGCGCATCTTGCCGTTCTTGAGTCATCGGGGTTACTCACATCTGAGGTGTCGTCAAAGATTCGTAGCGCCCTCCTTGAATTGATCGAAGAAGTTGCATCCGGAGCGTTCACATATAACGACACGGACGAAGATGTTCACTCAGCACTGGAGAGAGGACTCACCGAAAAGTTAGGTGAGATAGGGGGATCACTGCGCGCAGGTCGTTCTCGTAATGATCAGGTTGCGACCGACCTTCGCCTTTATGCCATTGACGCAATGCTCGGTATTGCACAGATGACAATTGCTCTGCAACAGGCGCTGCTTTCAAAAGCAGATGAATATGCCGATGCACCTGCAGTCGGATTTACCCATATGCAGCACGCCCAGCCAGTCCTGTTCGGCCATGAATTAGCCAAACATGCGCATGCATTTAACCGCGATCTAGACCGCATTGATGACTGGTTTATTCGTACATCGGTGAGTCCATTAGGTTCTGGTGCACTAGCTGGTTCATCACTTCCACTCTCACCAGAGGCAACTGCTGCCGCCCTCGGATTCAAGAAGAGTGCAGGTAATAGCATCGATGCGGTTTCAGATCGAGACTTTGTTGCAGAAGCTCTCTTTGTAACTTCAATGATCGGAGTGCATCTCTCGCGCATTGGCGAGGAGTGGTGCATTTGGGCGACTACTGAATTCGGGTGGGCGCAGGTTTCTGATTCGTACTCAACCGGTTCTTCCATAATGCCGCAGAAGAAGAATCCCGATATGGCTGAATTGGCGCGAGGAAAAGCGGGCCGCTTAGTCGGAAATCTCACTGGTGTTCTGACGATGCTCAAAGGATTGCCTTTTGCATACAATCGAGATCTTCAGGAAGATAAAGAACCTCTATTTGATTCATTCGATACTTTGGCACTTGTACTGCCGGCAGTCACTGGAATGGTTTCGACCACGCAATTTGATCGCGCAAAAATGGCAACTTCTGCACCGACAGGTTATTCACTTGCGACCGAGATTGCTGACTTCCTAGTACGAGCACACGTTCCATTTGCATCAGCCCATGAAGCAGCAGGTAAGTGCGTTGCACTTGCTGAAAACAAGAAGATTGAGCTTCATGAAATTACAGATGCTGATTTATCCTCGATTCATCCAGCGCTCACTCCGGATGTTCGCGGCGTGCTCACCGTCGAAGGTGCTCTGGCATCGCGGACTACATATGGTGGAACCGCCCCTGCCGCTCTGGCTCGCCAATTAGCGATCCTCAAAAGTGAAGTCAGTGCCTTTGAAGCGAATTTCTCCGCCAAGTCCAACGCCTTTTCGGGCATGATGAGCGCATGAGTCAATTTCTTGATGACCTGCGCTGGCGTGGGCTTATTGCACAGACCACCGATGAAAAAGAGCTTGCCGCTGCTCTCGACAAGCCAATCACTCTCTACATCGGCTTTGATCCAACAGCGCCGAGCATTCACGTCGGCAATCTCGTTGTTCTCTTAGTTTTGCGTCGATTCCAGTTAGCAGGGCATCATCCGATCGCTCTAGTTGGGGGAGCGACCGGGTTGGTCGGCGATCCAAGTGGTCGTAATGAAGAGCGCAGCCTCAATAGCAGCGAAATAGTTGAACAATGGGTCAATCGAATCAAGCTTCAAGTTTCATCAGTTCTCGACTTTAAGGTAGCTGCAAACCCGGCAGTAGTTGTCAATAATCTTGATTGGACCTCACCGCTTTCAGCAATCGAGTTTTTGAGAGATATTGGAAAACATTTCAGTGTAAATCAAATGCTCGCTAAGGATTCAGTTGCGAATCGACTTGAGGGTGGTATTTCTTATACTGAATTTTCGTATCAAGTGCTGCAGGCCTTTGATTTTCTTGAACTATACCGACGCAATAAATGCACATTGCAACTCGGTGGATCAGACCAGTGGGGCAATATCGTTGCAGGACTTGATCTTATTCGTCGCGTCGAAGGTGGAAGTGGGCATGCATTAACGGTTCCTCTTCTCACTAAAGCTGATGGTACAAAGTTCGGTAAGACTGCAGGCGGAAGCGTTTGGCTAGATCCAGAGATGACTTCTCCATACGCTTTCTTCCAGTATTGGTTGAACTCTGACGACAAAGATGTAATCAACTTCCTTAAGGTATTTTCATTTAAGTCTCGCGCAGAGATTGAAGAGATTGAGAAGGAGCACAATGAAAATCCAGGTGCGCGTAATGCGCATCGTGCACTTGCGCGCGAACTAACATCGTTGATTCATGGGGAAGAAACTTCACTACGAGTCGAAGAGGCTGCTAAGGCTCTCTTCGGTCAAGGTGATCTCAATACTCTCGATGAGAAAACTTTGTCGGGTGCATTGAGCGAATTACCTCGTGTTCAAATCTCTCATAGCGAAGAGATCCCTACTTGGGTTGATCTTTTGGCAGCCGCGGGGGTTGTTGACTCCAAATCTGCTGCTCGCCGTATCGTTAAAGAGGGTGGCGCATATCTCAATAATGAGAAGATCTCGGGGGAGGATTTCCGACTAGAAAAAAGCCACTTTTTATGCGGAAAATACGCGGTTTTGCGCAAAGGCAAGCGCGATCTTGCTGCAGTAGAACTCGTCTAGCCACCAATTCATCACTCAAAAAGGCCACTTTTTACGCTTAAAAACGTCACTTTCTCTATGTTTGTTGAAATTTCAGTTCTGTGAGGGATCTCCCACTAGGCCGATTTGACCCTCAGACTGCTCACCCCTATAGTTACGCTCCTTGCTGTGGAACGTACCCCTTGGAAGCTTGGGGGCCGTACAGCAGAACTTCCTGATTTAGAGCCTATCTAGCCGGTTTGACCGGGCCTAGCCGTATGCACTAAGTTTGGCAGTCTGCCCTGAAAAATAGGTGAAAGCCTACGACGCAGTGCGCATCCGTACCTTGAGAACTCAACAGCGTGCCATAAGTCAATGCCAGAGAATGGCTCTAGTAGTCATTCTCTAAATAAATACTTCAATGAAGTATGTGCCAGACACTGTTAATTCAGCGTTTGGACTACTCGTTGATTTCCTTTGGTAAAGACAAAATAAACGACAGTTTGTTTGTCTCGTAAGCCAGAAAAAACTTTCTATGGAGAGTTTGATCCTGGCTCAGGACGAACGCTGGCGGCGTGCTTAACACATGCAAGTCGAGCGATGAAGCTACTTCGGTA